>JAABUW010000348.1_pt1 | contig 94035 bp, 84 predicted proteins | sample 5560081 | NCBI WGS metagenome assembly JAABUW01 (sample SAMN10711882, study PRJNA513363) | rock metagenome | isolation source: Antarctica rocks | place: Antarctica: Victoria Land, Knobhead sud
CCTTTCCGGACCTGGCCCAGCTTTGCCATCCCCTGATCAGCGAACCGGGCCCGCCACGCCGCCACCGTCGCCGGACTCACCCCGACCTGATCCGCGATCCGCGTGTTCGCCATTCCCTCCACCGCCAACAACAACGCCCTGGCCCGCTGCACCTCCCGATGCGGCGCCGTCTGCGAGCGGGCCAGCACCTCCAACATCTCCCGCTGGATATCGGACATCTGCAGCGCGGGGGTAGCGGGTCGCATACATCGATTCTACCACCAAACATTACACAATTGCGAGACACACCACTAGCCGCGGTGGCCATCGCCAACGCTGAGAACAAGGCCAAACTCACCGCCTCCCGCGCGCGGGTCATCGCCACCGCCGACGAGACCCGTCGGCGGGTGCAGCGCGACGTCCATGACGGCGCACAGCAACGCCTGGTGCACACGATCATCGCCCTCAAGCTGGCTCGGGACGCGGTGTTGGCCGGTGAACCACCAAATGATTTACTGGACGAGGCGTTGACCAACGCCGAACGAGCGAGCAAAGAGCTCCGCGATATCGTCCGCGGCATACTGCCCGCGTCGCTGACCCGCGGCGGGCTGCGTACCGGGCTGGAATCCCTCCTGGTCGACATCGCTCTACCAGTCAAACTCCAGGTCCGCGTCCCCCGGCTGACCGCGCACACCGAGACCACCGCCTACTTCATCGTGGCCGAGGCCATGACAAATGTGGTGAAGCACGCACAAGCCGACCGCGCCACCGTCGACGTCAGCATCAACGACGGCACCCTGGTCATTGAGGTCCGCGACGACGGTGTCGGGGGCGCCGATCCACGAGGCGGTACCGGCCTGACCGGGCTGCGCGATCGGGTGGAAGCCGGCAACGGCACCCTGACCGTCACCAGCCCACCCGGCGCCGGCACCGTGGTCAACGCCGCCTTGCCCCTGGATCACCAGCCGCCGCCGAGCCCACCAGTAACATGAGCCAACCCGCCGCTCGGATCCCGCCAAGAATCCATTCCCAGGCGTCGACAAGTTGCAGGGAGCTCGCCTGGGTCTTTGGCGGACCGGGCAGCTGCTGTCCGATCCGACGTCGACAACGGGGTCGTGGTCGATGAGCACCTGGCTACCAGCGACCCCGACATCGTGGCGGCCGGGGACGTCGCGAACGCCTACTACCCGCATCTGAGTACCCGCTTGCGGCTGGAGCACTGGTCGGCGGCGCTGAACCAGGGGCCGGTGGCGGCGGCCACCATGCTGGGCCGCGACGTGACCTACGACCAGGTGCCGTATTTCTTCTCCGACCAGTACGACATGGGCATGGAGTACTCCGGATATGTCGAGCACGGCAACTACGACGGGGTGACCTTCCGGGGGAACGTGGAATCCGGCGAGTACATCGCCTTCTGGCTGCGCGGCGGCCGGGTGCTGGCCGGGATGAACGTCAACGTCTGGGACGTCACCGACGCGATCCGCGATCTGGTCCGCTCCGGCCAGCCGGTGGACACGGCCAGGCTCGCCGACCCGGACGTGCCGCTGGAAGAACTTCACCGCAACGCGCAGATGCCACCGAGGTAGGCCTTGTCTTCACCAGTTTCGGGTCGTAGCCCGGTGCGTTGGCCACGTGCTCCTTCGAGTGGTTGATATGGACCTCGCGGTTGCTGATCATGGCGATGCCATCGACGGGAATGAACGATTTCGTCTGACCCATGCCGAGGAAGCCGCCGTGTTCGACGAGCAGAAATCGGACCTTGTGCTCTTGATCGTCGATGAGCAGGTCTTCGACTTTCCCGAGGTCGTTGCCATCCTTGTCCTTGACTTTGAGTCCGCGAATGTCCTGTTCCGAGCTGGACACTGGCTGCCCACTGTCACTGAGCTTGCTCAGAACGGCGTCGTCGGGTGGGTTGGTCATCGTGGATCCTCTACGGGTCCGGTGTCGCCGCCGAGCAACTCGGCGAGGTCGGTGACGACCACGTCGGCGCCGTGGGCGCGGAGCTCGTCGGCGTGGTCATGGTGGTCGACACCGATGACCAGACCGAAGTGCCCGGCCCGGCCCGCCTGCACCCCGGCCAGCGCGTCTTCGACGACGACCGCACGACCGGGTTCGACCCGGAGCACGCGGGCCCCTTCCAGATAACTGTCGGGTGCCGGCTTGCCGGCCAACTGCCGATCTTTCACGACGCGTCCGTCGATGCGGGCGTCGAACAGGTCCGCGATGCCGGCCGCCTCGAGCGCCGCCTGGGTATTCTCACTGGCGGATACGACCGCTAGCGCGATCCCTGCGGATCGCAGAATCTTCACCAGCGCGACCGCGCCGTCGTAGACGGCGACACCCTTGGTCTCGAGCACACGCGAAACCAGGGTGTTCTTGCGGTTTCCGAGCCCCGCGACGGTGCGGGCTTCGGGTGGGTCGTCGTCGCCCCCCTCGGGCAGCTCGACGTTCCGGGCAGCCAGAAAGTTCCGGATGCCGTCCTTGCGAGGCTCCCCATCAACGAAGCGGTCGTAGTCGCCGACCGGGTCGAACGGAACGAACGTCTCACCGGACCGAGTTGCCTCGGCGTGGAGGAATTCGTCGAAGGTCTGCTTCCACGCCGCTGCGTGGGCCTCGGCGGTCTTGGTCAGCACTCCGTCAAGGTCGAACAGCCATGCCTGATATGCACGGACGTCGACAGGACCGTGGGCGTGATCCAGGCGATGGTGTTCGCTCATGTGTCAGTCCTGTTCACTGGTCGGCCGCCGGCGTGACCGCGGGATAGGCCGGACGGGTCGTCGCCGGAGTGTCAACTCCGGAGCAGGTCGGCCAGCACCGCGGCCTCGCTGATGTCGGCGTTCTTGGTGGCGGTGAGTAACGTCAGGGTGCCGTGCTCGGTCAGCTCACACAGCTGCGTGAGGGCTTCGGCGCGTTCCGGATCTTCGAGTTCGGTGCGGTAGCGGCGGCCGAACTCCTCGAACCGTTCCGGATCATGGTTGTACCACTTGCGCAGCGCCGTCGACGGTGCGACCTGTTTGCACCACTCGTGCAGGTGAGCCTTTTCCTTACTCACACCTCTGGGCCAGATGCGGTCGACCAACACCCGAGCGCCGTCATCTTCGGCCCGCTCTTCGTAGACCCGGCGCACCCTCACCTCGTGCTTGCTACCCATCATGTTCTCCTCTCTACCACCATCTTTCCGATACGGGTTTTTCCTTGGGGACGGTCTGGCTGCTCACGCTCCACGAAGCCAGATCTCGCACCGGGGCGGCACCGCCGGGGGAGGCAGCTGGAAGTCGCGGGGTGTTGGGCGGGCGGCGAGTTCGGCATCACACCACGGGGTGGGGCGGCCATACCGATCCGCAGCATGTGGGCAAGACTGACCAGATGATCGTCGCCACGCCGTCCTCGACCGCCGCACTCTCCCAGGTTGCCGCTCGGATCGTGGTGAGCGTCGGCTCAAGCGGTGGTTGCCTCGGTTGCCTGGTGCCACTGGTGTGCCGGCGGTGAACGGCTTGACCCTCGACGCCTTGCGGCCGGCCGGCGTGGTCGAACCCGGCGGACACGCGTGATCAATCATCCGGCGTTTGCGGTCGAGCCGTGGTGTCTGCGCACCACGGAGTTGGAGCTGACCGTGTTGGCTCAGGCCGAGTCGCTGTTCGCGTTGTCCAACGGCCACATCGGCTGGCGCGGAAATCTTGACGAGGGCGAGCCGTTCGGCCTGCCCGGCTCCTACCTCAACGGCGTCTACGAATTGCGTCCGCTGCCCTACGCCGAAGCCGGCTACGGCTTTCCGGAGTCCGGGCAGACGACGATCAACGTGACCAACGGCAAGCTGATCCGGCTGATGGTCAACGACGAACCGTTCGATGTCCGCTATGGCGAACTACGCGCCCACGAACGCTGCCTGGACTTCCGGGCCGGCACGCTGTACCGCCAGGCCGACTGGGCCTCTCCGGCCGGCTCCGCGGTCCGGGTCACCTCGACCCGGCTGGTCTCCCTGGTGCAACGCTCGATCGCGGCGATCTGCTACGAGGTAGAGGCGCTCGACGGGCCGATCCGGATCGTGGTGCAATCCGAACTGGTGACCAACGAGGAACTCCCGGCGCGCGCGGGTGACCCGCGAGTCGCTGCGGTCCTGGAAGCGCCGTGGGTCCAGGAGGAACACGCCGCGCAGGCAGCCCGGGCCGGGCTGGTGCATTCGACCCGGCGCAGCGGTCTGCGGGTCGCCGCGGTGATGGACCACGTGATCGACGGGCCGCCGGGCACCCAGGTGCTGGCCGAAAGCTTTCCAGATCTGGGGCGGGTCACGGTGTCGGCGACCCTCGAGCCGGGACAACGCCTGCGGCTGGTCAAGTTCGTCGCCTACGGCTGGTCCGCGGTCCGCTCGCTGCCTGCTGTCTGGGATCAGGCCGACGCCGCGTTGGCCGGCGCCAAACAGACCGGATGGGATGCTCTGCTCGCCGAGCAGCGGAGTTACCTGGACGAATTCTGGGAATGCGCCGACGTCGAAGTCGACGGTGACACCGAAATCCAGCAGGCGGCGCGGTTCGCGATGTTCCATGTGCTGCAGGCCAGCGCGCGCGCCGAGGGCCGCGCGATCGCGGCGAAGGGTCTGACCGGGACCGGCTACGACGGCCACTGCTTCTGGGACACCGAGATCTTCGTCCTGCCGGTACTGACCTACACGGCCCCGCAAGCCGCCGCGTACGCGTTGCGGTGGCGGCACAGCACGCTGCCGCAGGCTCGGGAACGCGCGCAGCAACTGGGTCTGCGCGGGGCCGCTTTTCCCTGGCGAACGATCCACGGGGAGGAGTGCTCGGGTTACTGGCCGGCCAGCACCGCGGCGTTCCACATCGGCGCGGACATCGCCGCCGCGGTCGTCCGCTACGTCAACGCCACCGCCGATGACCGGTTCGAACGCGACATCGGTCTTGAGCTGTTGGCCGAGACGGCGCGGCTGTGGCGGTCGCTGGGCCACCACGACGTGGACGGCAAGTTCTGCATCGACGGGGTCACCGGCCCGGACGAGTACAGCGCCATCGCCGACAACAACGTCTACACCAACCTGATGGCGCAGCAGAACCTGTCCGCCGCGGCCGATGCCGGGAAGCGGCACCCGGACCGAGCCAGACAGCTCGGCATCGACGATGAGGAGATGGCCGGTTGGCGTGATGCAGCCCAGAGGATGTTCATTCCCTACGACGAGGGGCTCGGCGTGCACCCGCAGGCGTCCGGCTTCACCACCCATCAGGAGTGGGACTTCACCGGCACCACCCCAGAGCAGTACCCGCTGCAGCAACACTTTCCCTACTTCGACCTCTACCGCAAGCAGGTCCTCAAACAAGCCGACCTCGTGCTGGCCATGCAGTTGCGTCCGAACGCGTTCACCGCCGAGCAGAAGACCCGCAACTTCGCCTACTACGAACAGCTCACCGTCCGCGACTCGTCGCTGTCCGCGTGTATTCAGGCGGTTCTGGCCGCCGAGGTCGGCCATCTCGGCCTGGCCCACGACTACCTCGGCGAAGCAGCTCTGATGGACCTCGACGATCTGGAACACAACACCCGGGACGGCCTGCACATGGCCTCGCTCGCCGGCGTGTGGACCGCACTCGTCGCCGGGTACGGCGGTATGCGGCAGCAGAGCAACACCTTGAGCTTCGCCCCGCGGCTACCCGAAGGGCTGAGCCGGCTCACCTTCGGCATCCGCCTGCCGGCACGGCGACTGCGAGTCGCGGTCACCCCCACCGAAGCGTCCTACGTGCTGCTCGACGGGAAGCCCCTGATCCTGCTGCACCACGACGAACAGATCACTGCAACCACCGGGGCACCGCTCGCCTACCCCATCCCCGCCCGCCCGATCACCACCCCGCCGACCCAACCCCACGGCCGCGCCCCCACCCACCGGCGCCCAACGGCCCGGCCCGGCCAATGATTGACATCAATACGGCACGACCGCAAGGGCGAGTTCACCGCGACGCCCAAGTACGGTCGCGGCGCAAGCCCGATTGGATGAGGCGGTGAGTTCATCGGGCGACCCACCACGAGCCGAGACACAAACCGGGCCCAACGGCGTGCCGCTGACGGCGTGCGTACCGGACGGCCAGACGCGGACCGGGATCGTCGTGCTCCACGAGATCTGGGGGGCCACGTCCAGCATCGGCGACGTCACCTCTCAACTTTGCCAGGCCGGGTACGCCGCAGTCGCGCCGCACCTCTACCACCGGCAGATCGACCAGGCCGTGACCGACGGGAACGTCCGCAAGGCGCGATCGATGCTCCGCGCACTCCGGGCCGGCGAGATCGAGTGCGACGTCCGCGCCGCCATCGACTACCTCACCCACACTGGTGCGGAGAAGATCGGCGTCCTCGGATTCTCCATGGGCGCCACCATCGCGCTCTGGGCCGCGGCCACCATTCCGGTCACCGCGACGGTGTGCTTCTACGGTGGCGGTATCCGCCGTTCGCGCTGGCCCGGCATCGCATCCGGAATCGAGCTGGCCGCCGCAGTGTCGACGCCGTGGATCGGGTTCTACGCCGACAAGGACACCGGTATCCCCATTGCACAGGTCGAGCAGCTCCGCACGGCACTTGCAGCGGCCCCTGCCCCCACCCAGGTCGTTCGGTATCCGGACGCCGCACACGGGTTCGCCCTGGATCCAGCAGTACGCAACTACGCTCCCGCCGAGGCACAGGACGCCTGGCGTCGGACCTGGGCGTTCCTCGCCGCATACCTACCCCAATAGCAGCCACGCCCAAATACCAGCAGGTTCAATGCTGTCCAGCAGCTGGAGCTTTCGCTGCGCACGATTTCCAGCAAGCGTGGTGGCGGCGCGGCGGCCCGCTTTCCGATTGCTCCTGATTCGCCGTAGGACCGGCGGCGAAGCGGCACGTTTCGTACTGTTTCTGCGAACAGTTGCAGGGGACGCCCAAGGCCGTGCAGACGACTTCGCCGCGGTGTGCAGCCGGCAGGTCAGCAATACCGCTTCTGCTTCCGGCGGTGGCGGTCGTGCCTGACACCTGCGGATGACAGCTGGGTGTCAAGTTGGAACAATGCTGTTTGGTCGGTGTTTCCGACGAATCGCGCGAGATCAGCCAAGTTGGATCTGAGAGTGGAGAGACGCGTCATGGCCATTGTTTCATCGTTGGTGATGCTGATTTCGGACTTGGACAAATCGATTGCTTTCTATCGAGAGGTCTTCGCCTGTGTGGTTACGGTTCGCGAGGAGGGGGCGGCATTTCTGCTCACGCCGCACGGGTTCCAGCTCTATCTGCATGAACGGGACGGCTCGACGAAGTACCACCCGATCGGCGATACCGGCGTTCAATACGTGGCCTGGGCGGCCGAGAGCGAACAGGAACTCCATCAGTTCGCGGAGCGGCTGCGTGAGCTCGACCCCTCAGTCCGTGTCAACGCGGCCGGCGAAGTGAGTTTCGTGGACGGTCGCGATCCGGACGGCATCCGAGTCATCATCGCCTACCCCGGCCCGGAGAAACTACCGCGCGCCCTGATAGACCCGCGGTTCCGTTGACCATCAATTCAAGCAGAGACTGGGATTTCGTACTCTGGTCGCGCTGACACCGACGTCCGGAAACCCGATCGCCTACCAGGTACTGGTGGCGGACAACAGTGCCCGGCCGGCCGCGGCTACCGACCGGGCAGCCGAGCGTTCGTCTGCGTGGGGTCTGGGTTGCGCAGGGACCGGCTGTAGATCTTGACGAAGTCTAATGGCTTCATTACGTTAGCTTCATGAATCTAACCCGCTTGGTGGTTCTCGGACTGCTGGCCGAACACGGACAACGGCACGGCCACCAGCTCCGCCGCGACGTCGAGGTCAGGCATGCCGACGACTGGGCCGGGGTGGGAATCGGTTCGTTGCATCGAGAGCTGCGCGCCATGTCCGATACGGGGCTCATCCAGGCGGTGCGGACCGAGCGGGTCGACAACCGCCCGGAGCGCACCATCTACCAGATCACCTCCGCCGGCCGGAAGGAGTTGGCGGCCCTGCGTGCCCGGGCCATCGGGGAGATACAGCCGACCGCCGACGCAATGTCCGTGGCATTGATCTTCACCGGCGCGCTGGACCCCGCAGTTCTGGGTGAGCTGCTGACCAGTCACCGCCTCGCCGTGGTGGCGGAGCAACAACGGTTGGCCGATGAGCGTCGCCGCGGAATGGAGCAGGGCTATCTGCAACCGTCGGTATCCCCGACTGCAGCCGCGGCCTTCCGCCGCGCGGAGCTGCACGTGCAGGCAGAGCGCCAGTGGCACCTGGAATGCGACCAGTGGCTCACCACCGCGCACACCGTTACCGCCGGTCCGGACGCACCCGCAGCACCGGGGCGATAGGTGAAGGAGAAGGGAACTGATCCGCGTGCCCGGCTCCCGCTCGCATTTCACTACCCGTTCTTCGTTCGCCTGTGGACCGGATCGATCGTGTCGAGCGTCGGTACACAGATGAACAACGTGGCCAAGGCGTGGGTTCTGTACCAACTCACCGATTCCGCCGCCGCGCTGGGGCTGGAGGGGCTGTGCTTCGCGCTCCCCATCGCGGTACTGCCGCTGCTCGCCGGACCGGCGGTCGACCGCTTCGACAGGCTCACAGCGGTGAAGATCGCAATGGTTGTCGAGACAGCCGAAGCTGCTGCCCTGGCCGCCGCGGCTGCCACCGGAACTCTGAGCCCCTGGATGATCTACAGCGCCGCAGGTGTCGCCGCCGCTCGTCTGTCCTTCGCCATACCCGCCGGGTCCGCGCTGGTGCCCGGCCTGGTGGGCGGTAAAGCGCTGTTGAGCGCCCAGTCGCTGTCGGCGGTCGTGTGGAGCTCGTCGGCGCTGATCGGCCCAGCTCTCGGCGGTCTGCTTCTGGCCCACGCCGGAGCCACAGCAGTGTTCGCGGTGAACGGGTTCTGCACACTGGGCGCGCTGGCCATGCTGCGACCTGTTCACGGGACGGCGCTGCACCGAACACCTGGGCAACCAGCTGGGCCGCAACAACAGTCGCACAGCCGGCTGGTGCACGGGTTCCACTTCCTCCGCCGAAATCCGCAGATCCTGACCCTGCAGGCACTCGTGTTCCTCACCAGCACACTGTTGGTCGGAACGGAAACGCTGCTCCCGGTTCTGGACAACCAGTTGTGGCATGCAGGAACCACCGGCTACGGGCTGCTCCGCACCGCTCCCGGTGTCGCAGCCGTCATCGCTGGTCTCTGGCTGTCCCTGCGGCGCACGATGACCAAGCCGTTCCGCGGCGTCGGTCTGGGAATCGTCGCCGCCTGCACGGGACTGACCGCATTCGTCCACGCTCCGGCCCTGACGGTCGGTCTGCCCCTGCTGACCATGGCCACCCTGGGACTGATCAGCGCCCAGATTCTTTGCGCGACCGAAATCCAACGCAGAACCCCAGATGAGTTGCGCGGCGCCGTCGGCGGCATCACCGCGATCAGCCAGAGCGGACTCGCCGGAATCGCCGCCGCCGGCATGGCGGTCGCAGCGTCGAGCATCGGATCGGCCGCGGTCGAAGCAATCATGGCCGTCGGCTCCGCCCCACTGGGCATCGCCTGCGCGACCTACGCCCACCGCCACGAAAACACCCCGCCCACCAAAACCCCACCGAACTGAGGTCAGCGGGTTGGCTACCGACCGTCGCTGCGGTGGGCAGAACTACCTATGGCTGGGCGCGGAAGACGATCGAAGCCGGGTCGGCCGGTCCGTAGTCGGCCGCAAAGGTCCACGGCAACCCAACCCAACCGTCCGAGATCCCACCGCTGCCATCGGGTTCCAGAAGCAGGGACCTGCGGGCAAGTTCGAGCGAAGGGCCCGGCTCCGGGTCGCCGGAAGGACGATCTGGACCGCCGACCCGCCGGCGTGTTCGGCCAGATACCGCAGCAGATGATGGTCTTCGGCTCCGAAATCGATCGGTACGTCCGTCAGCACCAGCAGAGCCGGGTTGTGGACCTGAGCCAGGGCGTCCTCGGCACCGGCCGAACGCGCCATTTCCAGTAGATCGACCCGTTCGGCCATCATCCGGAGAGCTTGCGAACGCTGCTCGGCGGTCACGCTCAGCGGGGCGCCCAGTACACCGCCCGTCGGTGTCGCCAGCACGCCGAGCGCACCGGTCAGGACGGCTCCCGGGTCGCACAGATGCAGACGCAGCGATTCGTCGGCAGCGAGTAACCGGATGATCAGGGCCAGGGCCATACCTACCCCACCGGCGCTACCATCGGCCGAGAATCCTTTCGCAGCAAGCGAAGTAGCTTCGCTCGGTCCATTCCGAAGCCATACCGGGCGCCCGAGCGGAAGGCCAAGTGCCAGCGGAATCTGCAGGTCCGGAGCTTCGGGCAGGGACAGCTCACCGACCCGGACACCGGCCGACCGGCCGAACCGGCCACTGCGCCAGACCGGTGCTGCCCAGGGCGAAAGGGCGGCTGGCAGCTTCGGCCCCAACTCCCGCAATTCCTGCGCCAACACGTCGACATCTCGCCGATGGTCCGACGTCGCCCTGATCACCAGGTCGGCGTGTCGCTCGTCGGCATCCGACCAACCCGGACTGGCCATTTCCCGCAGCCGCGGGTCTTCGAAGAATACGGACCTCTCTCGCTCCCGGCGCTGCTCGGCAAATGCTATTGCCGAGCGATAACCTGCGGCAGAACGTGCCGCGTCCTCGAAGATCGATGTCAATACTTGCAACTGACGTTCGGCATCCGAGGTTCCCGGCGGCAAGAACTGGCTTGTCCCACGCGATACCGGCGCGTCGGTTGTCTGTCCATCAGACAGCCGCGCAGGTGGCGTGATCAGGTCCGATCCGTCGATCTCGATTCCGTGCGCCGTCGCGAGTGCACCCAGGCCCCCGTCGAATCCCTGACCGACGGCGCGGAGTTTCCAGGAGCCCTGACGCCGGTAGATCTCGAACATCACCACCGCTCGTTCCGTCGTCAGGCCACTTGCGGTGAATTCGAACCGCGGATCGTCCGTTCCGTCGGCTACTGAGCCGTGCGGAGGGGTCCCGCTCCCGAGCGCCGGTTGGTGCGCCTCGATACTGATGGCGCAAATGATCCGCTCCGTTCGATCGGGCAACGCGGCCAGATCCAGCAGAACATCGGATTCGCTCAATGCGGCCCCCGATGTGCGGGGCTGGTTGTAGAAGACGAAGTCCTTCTCGACGCCCACCTTGCCATTCGCGCCGAGCAGCAACGCGCAGACGTCGCCTCCTGTCGGGCCGGACATTCGTACTCGAAGGTGCTGACCGGCCAGGGCGGTGTTCTCCCCCTTGGCGAGTGGCCGCGTCAAAGGAAGGGGATCAGTTGTGGCACAGCGTCGATCGGTGTCCGTGCCTGCATTCCCTCGCCGATCGCCTGCAACTTCCAGTTGCCGGATTCACGGAAGACCTTGGCCATCACCATTCCGGTGAAAGCCCCGCCGCCACCGAGGGTGTACCGAACCTGCTCGCTGTTGTTGGTGTGATCGACCAAGCGGCAGAACGCATTCGCCACCTGTTCGAACGTCTGCCCCTCGTAGGACGTCACGATGAAGACGACCGAGGTGATATGCGCCGGGACCCGATTCAGGTCAACGATGATCGATTCGTCATCGCCGTCACCGGCGCCGGTACGGTTGTCGCCGAGGTGCTGGACGGAGCCGTCCTTGGCCATCAAATTGTTGAAGAACACGATTTCGACTGGTTGTTGATCGGCGAACATCACGGCAGAGGCGTCCAGGTCGATCTCCACCTCCCGACTGCCGAACATGCTGCGCTTCTTGACCGGATCCCAGCCGAGTCCCATTCGCACCATGCTCAGCGCGATGCCGTCCTCCTTGCGGAGCGATACTCGTTGGCCCTTCTGCAGATTCACCGAACGGCCTTTGACCAGCGAGACTTCGCCGCCGGTGCTGCGGCCGGGAGGGATCGGCGATCCTGCCGGAGGTGGAAAGCTCTGCGGCGCAGCGGATCCCATCGGAGGCGTCGACGTCGTTCCCGCCGGCGGCGGATAATTGGTCGTTCCCCCCGGCGGCGGATAATTGGGGGGCGGAGCATAGCTCGCGGGCGAGGAATTGGGTGGCGGGTAGTTCGTCGGCGGCCCGACCGGCGGGTAGTTAGCGGATGGAGCAGCAGACGGAGGCGACGCAACGGGGCGACGCGGTACGGCCGGCGCGACCGGTTGCGCTGCAACAGAAGACGGCGCACTCGGAGCCGGGTCATCGGGCGACTGGGCATTGAGAGACTGGGCATTGGAAGCCGGGGCCGACGTGCCCGCATCGTCGACCGAGACACCGTGGTCGGTGATCAGGTCGGCCAGGCCACCCGCGTACCCCTGTCCGACGGCCCGGATCTTCCAGTCAGTCCCTCGCCGGTAGACCTCGACGACGATGACGATGCTCTCGTTCGACAGGCCGACTGCCTCGTACCGCACCAGCTCCGCCCCGGATGAGTCCAGCACGGTCGCGACAGGCGGGGCGAACGTTCCGAAACGAGCGGTCGGGTTCTCCAGGTTCGCCACCACCCGCACCTGGTCGATCCCGGGGGGAATCTGGGACAACTCCAGCACAATCCGCCACGGTTGACCTGGTTGCGCCTGCTGGCAGTGCACGCCTGGACCGTCCGGCTGATTGAAGAAGATGAAATCGGCGTCGGACCGGACCTTGCCGTTCGGCATCACCATCAACGCAGACAGGTCCGAGGGGGCGGCCACGGCGACCGTCACCACGATCGACGATGCGGCCAGGGGCGCGTTCTGACCTTTGACCAGGAGGGCTGGCGCGGACATGGAAGGCTCCTGATCTCGTGGAGGTGCGCGGAAGCGGAAAAGCAGTACGTCTGTCGAATCTAGCGGGTGCAGCTGCGCCCGGTGCCTGATCCGCCCACGCGGCACCACCAGTACAGGCGACTACTTGCCGAACAATCCCTGGCGCGCATGTCGGATCGTGACCGCCCCACCCTTCTTCGTCCCGGTCAGCAGCAGATCCAGCACGCCTACCCCACCCGGCGGAATCTTGTTGTTGACGCTGCCACCCCGCATCGACAGTCCGTCGAACCGAACGCTTGCGCCGCGCGGCAGAATCAGCTGGGTCGAACCGCCGAAGTTGGCGCGGAACTCGACGGTGACAGCCGTACTGCTCAACGTGGCCTGGCTGAAATCCAGCGTCGTGCTGGCCCCGAATCCGCCGATGACGATGTGCGCCGGCGCCAACCAACGCCCCTTGAACGAGCGCGATCCCCACCCGGTCAGCTCGAGAATTTCGGATCCGGATCCGGCAACGGCCGCGGGAGCTCCGGAGTATCCGGGCGACGTTACGCCCCGCCCGCTTGTGGCCTGAGCGGCCGCTTCCACAGATCGACCCGCGACCTGCAGCCCCGGCAGATCGAGTAGGACCGCATTCAGATCAGCCCTGGTCCTCGCTGCGATCACCGAAGAACTGCGCCGGCTGTATTCGTCGAGATCGATCAGGCCGCGACCGGTGGCCCTTTCCAGCAGCGTCAGCACGTGCGAGCGCTCATCGTCGGAGACCCGCAAGGTCTTGGGATCGACGGTCGGACCGGTCATCGAGCCAGAATATCCGGGCGGAGGAATCTGGGCGGTCCGCGCGCGTTTCGTCCTTCTCGCGCTGGTTGCAGTCCGCGCGATTCGCCCCCGACCCGCGCGGCTGCGGTTGATCGGCCCTCAGGGCTGACCCGGTACCGGGATCTTCTCGTCGAAGGGATCTTCGTCGGCCGGCCCAGCAGGCCAAGCGGGTCCGAGCGGCGTCTCCGGTGCACCCACTCCGCGATGCGTCCCGACAGCCGTGGCGTCGACAGCCGTGGCGTCGACACTGCCGGCGCCGCCCAGGCCAGCGCCGGTCCACGACCGCGCCGTCCAACCGCTGGTGAGATCGCCGTCGAGGATTACCACGCCGGTGTTGCGAAGGGGGTGCGTGGCGCCGTATTCGTCGTCCAGGTTGTCGGCGCGCACGGACGCCCAGAACCGGTTGATCGCACCGTGCGCCACCAACGCAGCCGCCTCAACGCCGGATGACACCACCTCGGCGACTACGTCATCGAAGCGCTGCAGAACTTCTCGCCCGCTCTCTCCGGCGGGTCCGGGGGTGCGCTGGTCGGGGCTCCCCTCGAGCCAGCGACCGATGACGCCGAGAAACCCATGGACAGAATTTTCGTCACCGAGCATCTCCCAGTTCCCTGCCGGAACTTCCCGGAGCCCCGACCTGACCTGGATCTCCAGGCCCGATCGACCGGCCAGCGGCGCCGCCGTCTGCTGGGCCCGCGTCGCGGTCGAGGCGTAGACCGCCGCGATCGGTTCGTTCGCCAGCGTGCCGAGCAAGGCTTCGGCCTGTTCCCGGCCCAAGTCGGTCAAGCCCGGGCCGGGCGGTTGGGTGTCCAGCAACCCGAGCACATTCGACGGCGTCTGACCGTGCCGAATGAGTACCAGCCGCATTACTGCACCTCTCGTTGATTACCGGCAGCGGAATTTCCCGGACCACCGGGACCAACCGGACCACCGGCCAGCAGATCTGAAACCGCCTGCGCAGCGGTGCTGTACGCAACGGCAGTGGCGAATTCGGGTGCCGGGTCATTGCTGCCCGACATTCGGGGGTACGAGCCTAGCCACCGCATCAACACCGATCGCCGCACCAGCGCGGCCAACATGTCAGCCATCGCCGGGTCGGCGATGTGACCGTCCGCGTCGATCAGGAAGACATACTCGCCCAGCCGGTTGCGGGTCGGCCGGGATTCCAGCCTGGTCATGTTGATGCCACGGCCGGCGATCTCCGTCAGCACACCGAGCAGCGCGCCCGGCTGATTGCTGACGGACGCGATGAATGACGTCCGATCGTTGCCGGTCGGCGCCGGCGGCGGCCCGGGTGGCCGTAGCAGGACGAACCGAGTGCTGGCGTCCTTGCCGATTCCGATGTCTTCGGCCACCGGTACCAGTCCGTGCCGAGTGCCGGCCAACGGCGCCGCCGCGGCCGCATCGATCTCGCCCGCCGCCACCGCCGCTGCTGCCGCAGCGGTCGATGTGTTGGCGACCGGATCCGCCGACGGCAGGTGAACGGCCAGCCAATTCCGAACCTGAGCGTGACCATGGGGGTGTGATCCGACCGTCCGGATGTCGGTCGGCACGGTCCCGGGCCGGACGAGTAGATGGAAGGTCACCGGAACGAACGCCTCGGCCGTCACCATCAGAGGCAGACCGTGCGTCAGTTCGTCCTGCGTCAGTGGAACGGCCCCCTCGACAGAATTCTCGAGCGGCACGCAGGCTGCGTCCACCCGTCCCCCCCTCAGTTCCTCGAGGGTCGTGGAGACACCATCTGTCGGAACGAGTTCCACCTCGAGCTCAGGTGTCCGAGCAAGGATGGACCGGACGGCCTGTTCGGTGAAGGTGCCTTCCGGTCCCAGATATGCCCATCGCTGTGTCACGTTCGCCACCCTAGCGGGGCGCTTCGGCGGCTCTCGGTCATGGACAGAGCCCGATCCTCCGGCAGGTTTCGACGGACGCGGCGGCCACCGGATGCCGGGACCACGCTGACCCAACTCAGGTGCACGGCAGCCGGCGCCGGTCCACCGACCAACCCGGACCACACGGCGTCGTCGGCGACGTCGTCCGGGGCTCGGTCCGGTTGTAGAGCACCCGGCGGTGAACGGCGCGACCTTACCACGTCCCGATCGAGCCTGCTGTTCTCGGCCGGCACGTCTACGTCCGACCTTCACTTCCAGAGGACGGCGCGCCCGGCCCGGTTATCGAACCGTGATCCAAATGGCGCCGGTCGGCCATTGACAACGCTGTCACCGGCGCGCATCGTGATGAGGTACTCCGTTATCAGTGATAGCGATCACAACCGGGGTCCAGGCCGACTGGCAAAGATGACAACGCTGTCAGGCAGTGTTGAAGCTCTCGAGAACGAGGAGTGAGGCTCACATGTTGGTCGCCACACCCAACCTCTGCCTCGACATCACCGTCCGACTGCACCGCCTCGTTCCAGGATCGGTCGGTCGGGCGAAGGGCACCGACACCTCGGCCGGTGGCAAAGGCGTGAACGTGGCTCGCGCGGCCGCCATCCTGGGCGCGGAGCCTGTTCTGTGCGGATTCCTGGCGGCGGAGGACGGCGCCCGGCTGACCGATCTGTTGGCTCGTGAGCGCCTCGCCCTCCAGCCCATTCACGTCGCCGGGGTCACCAGGGTCTCCACCATTCTTCTCGAGGACGACGGGCGGGTCACGGTTGTCAACGGGCGCGGGCCGGACATCGCGACCGATCTCTGGCAGGCCTATCGGGCGTTGATCGCCCAAGCCGCTCCCGCCGCCGAGGTGCTGGTCTGTTCCGGGTCCCTGCCTCCTGGGCTGCCTGTCGAGGCCTACCGCGACCTCGGCGAGATCGGCCATCGCGCCGGCCTGCCGGTCGTGGTCGATGCGGCACCCGCGGTACTAGCCGCTACCCTGCGCGGGGCGCCGGACCTGGTGTCGCCCAACCTCTCCGAAGCCGAGAGCCTGCTGTTCGGGCGGACCGACGAACTGGTCGACGAGTATGGCGATGACATCGCCGAACGAGCGCTGCTCGCCGCAACCGCACTGCACCGGATGGGAGCCGTTCGGGCCGTTGTGACGGCCGGCGCCTCGGGTGCGGCGTTGTGCAGCCAGCAGGGCTCCTGGTGGCTGCCCGCCCCGCGAGTCCAGGTGGTGAACCCCATCGGAGCGGGTGACTGCTTTGTGGCCGGGGCCTCGCTGGCCCTGGTCTCCGGCGCCGCTGATCTCGATATCGTCCGACGCGGCATGGCGACCGCGTCCGCCTCGTGCGAGACCGCCACGGCCGGCCGGTTGGACCGGGCGCGGGCAGCGGAGCTCTTCGAAGCGATCCGTCCTCGGCGGGCGACCGCGGAACCCGGACCCGATGCCGTATCAGCGATGTCGCGCCCATGACCGGCCGTGCGACGGTGTACGACGTTGCCCGAGTGGCCGGTGTCTCGATCAAGACGGTGTCCAGGGTGGTCAACGGGTCGGAACAGGTCACGGAAGACACCAGACTGCGGGTGCTGGCTGCGGTCACCGAGCTGGCCTATGTGCGCAACGCCGTCGCGCATTCGCTTCGCACCGGCAGCGGGGACGCCATCGGCGTCGTCATCGACTCGATCGCCGACTCCTTCTTCGCCCGACTCGTCTCGGTCATCGAGGAGCGGATGCTTGCCGACGGAATCGGCGTGCTGATCGCCTCCACCGGTCGTTCGAGCAGCCGCGAGCGAGCCCAGGTCGCCCGGCTGGCCGGTCAGAACATCCAGGCCCTGCTGATCGCACCGATCGGGACAGAGCACTCCTACCTTCCCGCCCTGGCCCCCGGACTCCCCGTCGTACTCGTCGATCGCGGCTGGGAGCTTCCCGGCTACGACACAGTGATGGTGCAGGACCGGGCCGGCGCCCGGTCCGCCGTCGAGCATCTGGTGGCGTACGGACACCGCCGGATCGCCTTCATCGGCGACAGCGAAGCGCTGCCGACCATCGCCCAGCGCTGCCTGGGCTACCGGGACGGGCTGATCGCGCACAAGATCGAGCCCGACGAGCTGTTGGTGCGCACCGGTTGTGGTGAGCCGGATTCGGCCGCCTCGACCACCGCCGAACTGCTCGCGCTCGAGAATCCACCCACGGCGATCTTCTCGTCGAACCCGCGAGCCAGTCTGGGCGTCGTCCGATCCCTGCATCAGGACGGGCGCACGGATGTCGCCATGATCAGTTTCGGGGACTTCGCACTGGCCGACTCGTTGCGGCCCGCAATCACCTTCGTCGATCAGGACCCGACGCCGATCGCCGAAGCTGCAGTCGGCCTGTTGCTCTCCCGGATGCGCGGGGAGCGGGCACCGGCAACCGACTTCGCACTACCGGTCAACGTCATTTCCCGAGGTTCTGGAGAGCTGCCACCATGCGTCCAATAGTCCTGCCGCCCAACATCATCGATCACTTCTACCTCGGCGGAGAACGCATCGCCGAGTTGCGGGGTGTGGACATGACGTCGCCACGGCGACCGGAGGAGTGGTTGGCGGCGACCACCCATCGGGCCGGCGAGCCCGACATCGGTCCTAGCCGCACGGAGAGCGGGGAATCGTTGAAGGATCTGATCCTCGCCGACCCGACGGGGTGGCTCGGCACGGATGCCGGCCCCGCCGGGGACAACGGGATTCTGGTCAAGTTGCTCGACCCGGCCCAGCGACTCCCGGTGCATGTACACCCGGACCGCAATTTCGCCAACTCCCATCTCGACTGTCCGTACGGAAAGACCGAGGCCTGGTTCGTGCTGGCCACTTCCGGCGAGCACCCATCAGTCTGGCTCGGCTGGAGCGAACCGGTGGACGAGGCAGAACTGCGCAGCCGGGTCGAAGCGCAGGATTCGGAGTGGATGCTCTCCAGGATGAACCGGATCGGGGTGCGGCCCGGCGATGGCATCTTGGTGCCGGCCGGTACGGCCCACGCCATTGGCGACGGCGTCTTCGTGGCGGAAGTGCAAGAGCCGACAGACTTCTCGATACTGCTGGAGTGGTCGGTCACCACGGCAACGCGGGAGGAGTCACACCTCGATCTCGGTATGTCGTTGGCACTGTCCGCCATGAGCTACGCCGCCTTCACCCCGGACGACCTCGCCGCGCTGGTCACGCACACGGACCTGGCGAGCACCAGTCCTGCGGCGCAGCCGCTACTGGCCCGGGGCGCAGAACCGTTCTTCCGGCTCGACTTGTTGGCACCCGAGGCGTTGGCCCCCGAGGGGTCGGCGGAGGCTGCGGTTCTGGTACCCGGAGAGTCGGCGGCCGGTCAGCCGACAGCGCGGGGAAGGGATCGGCCCGGTGTGCCTGCGGGCTTCGCGGTCGCCATCGTCCTGGACGGCGCGGGCGAGATGCGTTCGGCCGGAGGCGATGTGGTGCCGGTTGGCCGCGGGCAGGTCTTTGCCGTACCGGCCGACTTCGGCGATTGGAAGGTATCGGGAAAAGTCCGCGTGCTCAGCTGCCGCCCGGGCGCCGGATGGCCCCAGACGCTGTTCCGGTCGACCAATAGCCTGCCCGACCGGAAGTCCGAGCGCTCAGCACCGGTGGAACCGCCGGCATGACCGCTTTCGCGTTGCCTACGCCGATCCTGCTGGGCGTCGATGTCGGCACCTCCGACTCGAAAGTGCAGGCCACAAAGTCACCGGCGAACAGATCCCGGCGGTATGAACGCCGAAGGTCATCGCCCAGCCGGCTTGGAGAGGCACCAGCGGCTTCATGGCCGGCCACTCCGTCTGGAAGGAAGCGATAGGGATGAGCAGTCCAGCTCGCCAGATCTTTTTGGCCCACGAGGGACCACGTCGTCTGGACAACCTCGTCCAGGTGATCGACGGGCGTGCGCGCCCCTACACGGAGGTGACAGCGCGGTGACCCCCATTCTCGAGGCGCGCGGATTGTCCAGGAGTTTCGGCCACGTCCGGGCCCTTGACAACACCGACTTCGATGTCGGTGCCGGCGAGGTGGTTGCCCTCATCGGCGACAACGGTGCCGGCAAATCGACGATGGTCAAGGCCCTTTCGGGCAACCTGCAACTCGACGAAGGCGAAATCTTCTTCGAGGGCAACCGGATCGAGATGACCAGCCCGCAACAGGTCTCGGCGCTCGGCATCGAGGTCGTCTACCAGGATCTGGCCCTGGCGCCGCATCTGGACCCGGCGCAGAACGTCTTCCTCGGACGGGAACTGCCGGCCAAGGGCATTCTCGGCAGATTCGGCTTCATGGACAAGAAGGAGATGCGGCGGCAGGCCCGCGCTTCGTTCGACGAACTGGGAGCAACGGTCCGATCGCTCACCACCCCGGTGGGTTCCATGTCCGGAGGACAGCGCCAAGGTATCGCGATCGCCAGAGCGATCGCCTGGGCCTCCAAGGTGGTGTTCCTGGATGAACCGACCGCAGCGCTCGGCGTCGTGCAGACGAAGAACGTCCTGGAGACGATCAAGCGGGTTCGCGACAGAGGCATTGCCGTTGTGCTGATCTCGCACTCCATGCCGCACGTCCTTGAAGTCTCCGATCGGGTTCAGGTGATGCGGCTCGGCCGGCGGGTCGCGACCCTGCAGACCAAGGATGCGTCGGTGGAACAACTTGTCGGCGCCATGACCGGTGCCCTCGACATCGGAGCGGGGAGCGCAGCGTGACCAGCACAGTGTCCAACGCACCGGTGGTCGACACCGGTGAGCGCAACGAGTCCTTTCTCCGCCGCATCGCCAACACGCAGTCCATCTGGATTCTCGGCGTCCTGGTCGTCATCGTCGTCTTCTTCGCGATCACCGGAGGCGGTCGGTTCTTCTCCACCGGCAATTTCTCGCTCATCAGTCAGAACATCTCCGTGCTGGCGGTGATCGGTGTCGGAATGACGTTCGTGATCATCACGTCCGGCATCGACCTCTCGGTGGGCTCCGTGCTGGTCTTCTCGTCGGTGATGTCGGCCAAGGTGATGGCGGCGATCGGAGGCAACAGCGTCGGTGTCATCGCGGTGGGCGTACTGGTCGCCGTCGTTTCGGGCGCCGCCTGGGGTTGGCTCAACGGATTCCTGGTTGCAAAGGCCAGGGTGCCTGCCCTGATCGTCACCCTGGGCACACTGTCGATTGCCCTCGCCCTGGCACAGGTGATCACCAATGCCATCGACATCGGTGTCGACGCAACATCGCTGAAGGATTTCGGCATCTATACGAAATTCCTCGGTATCCCATCGTTACCATTTGTTGCCCTGATTGTGGTGATAATCGGTGGAATAATGTTGCATCGAACGAAGTTCGGCCTGTATACCTATGCGGTCGGCTCGAACGAGGAGGCAGCGAAACGGGTCGGCGTCAAGGTAAATCGCCACCTCATCGCTGTCTACATGATGTCGGGATTTCTCTCCGGTCTCGGTGCTGTCATGTATCTCTCGCAGTTCGGTACCACCACTATCGGAGGCCTGACGCTCACCAACCTGAATGTCATTTCCGCAGTGGTCATCGGCGGAACATCCATTTTTGGCGGCCAGGGTTCGATGTTCGGCACCATCGTCGGACTGTTCATTCCCGCTGTCTTGCAGTCGGGCTTCGTCATCATCGGCGTCTCACCGTATTGGCAGGGCGCGGCGCTCGGTGTGGTGCTGATCGCTGCCGTGTATGTCGACCAGACCCGCCGGGCAGCAGCCCTTCGCGGGTCGAAATCCTCCAGCCGTCCCGGCAAGAAGTCGGGCCGGACACAATGATGGGAAACGCAATGAAAGGAAACGCAATGAAGCGGTCCCACGTAGTCGGCGTTGCCGCCGGCGCGGCTCTGACCCTGGCGCTGGCCGGGTGTTCGTCGTCCAAACCGGCAGACGCCAGTTCGTCGTCGGCAGCCCCGGCGGCCTCGTCGGCTGCCGGTCCAGCGTCGTCGGCCGGCCCCGCATCCTCTGCCGGCCCGGCATCGTCGGCCGGTCCCGCATCGTCGGCCGGCCCCGCATCGTCGGCCGGCCCCGCATCGTCGGCGCCCGGCTCTTCTGCCGCCGCGCCGGCAAAGGCCAAGAAGAACTACAACATCTCGTTCATCCAGGGTGTGGCCGGCGACAATTTCTACATCACCATGGACTGCGGCATCCAGGCCGAGGCCAAGAAGCTCGGCGTCACGGTCAAGACGCAGGGCCCGGCCAAGTTCGACGCCACCCTGCAGAAGCCGATTCTGGATTCCGTTGTGCAGACCAAACCCGACGCCATCCTGATTGCGCCGACCGACGTCAAGGCGATGCAGGCGCCGTTGGCCGCTGCTGCGCAGGCAGGCATCAAACTCGTCATGGTCGACACCACGGTCTCCGACCCCTCGATCGCCGCCTCCCAGGTCGCCTCGGACAACAACGGCGGCGGCGCCGCGGCTTTCAAGGCGATCAAGGAGCTCGCTCCCAAGGGAGGCAAGGTCCTGGTGATCTCCGTCAAGCCGGGCATCTCCACCACCGACGCACGGGTTGCCGGCTTCAATGACGCGGTCAAGGCTGACCCGACGTTCAAGAACCTTGGCGTCCAATTCGACAACGACGACCCGACCACCGCCGCACAGGTGGTCGCCGCGGCGCTGCAGAAGGACCCTGACATCGTCGGAATCTTCGCGACCAACCTGTTCTCCGCCGAAGGCTCCGCCACCGGCGTCAGGCAGGCCGGCAAGGGCGGACAGGTCAAGATCGTCGGTTTCGATGCCGGCCCGGCCCAGATCAAGGACCTCAAGGACGGCACCGTGCAGGCCCTCGTCGCCCAGCAGCCGGGCACGATCGGAACGGATGGCCTGGACCAGGCGATCGCCGCGCTCGACGGAGGCACGGTCAAAGCCAAGATCCAGACCGGCTTCTCGATCATCACCAAGGACAACGTCGAGGGAACGAAGGACGCCTACAAGGCGGCGTGCTGAGATAGAGCCACCAACGGGGCCCTGCTCCGGTCAGCTCGCGCTGATCGGAGCAGGGGCCCTTTGCTGGGCGGCGCCGACGGAGATTTCCCTCTGGCACCAGCCGCTCAGCGTTGGGTTCATCCCGCGGAGAGCTCCGGATCCTGCGCCTGTAGCCGAGCGAGCGTGGCCGGATCCTGCATCTTCATCCAGGCGATCAGATCGCGGAACGGGACGCAGTAGGTGTCCGGCTTCCCGCAGTTGGCCAGCACGAATTTGCCAATTGCGTCGGAGTAGGCATTGTTGTTCCAGGCATTGAAATGGTTGCCCAGGATGAGCGGCGCCCGATTTCCCTTGTACGTGGCGTTGTACATGTCCTGGTACGTCGCGGTCACCTGGGCCGAATCGGTTGCGCTGTCCGCCTGGCTCACACCCTTCGAGCTGGCGTTGCGCTGGGTGTAGTAGAAGTTGTAATCCATGGTGATCTGGAAGTGGCTGGTGCCGTGGATCGGGAACTCGGCCATGCCGATCTGCCAGATGTTGTCGCCCTTGGACTGTTTCGGCCAGGAAACTCCGCGTCGGGTGAACGACGAGTCGTATTCGAGACCATGTGCCTTCAGCGCCGGAAACAGGTCAGCGGCGTCGCCCTCGAGGCAAGGCGTGCGCTCACCTTTGATGTCAGCCGCCGTCAGGTTGAGTTTGGTCGACGCCGGCAACTTATTGTTCGCGTCGACGTTCTTGATCAGCCCGAAGAACTGATCCAGCTCGTTGTTCCAGTCAGCGGTGTTCCAGTCTTTGCCGCCAGGCGGGTTGTCGCTGCAGAAGTGGCCGTTGAAATGGGTGCCGATCTCGTTGCCCTTGGCCAGCGAAGCGTTCAGATCCGCGATTTCGACCGGGAGATCGGCGGGCTGGTTCCAGCCGATCGACGCCTTTCCGACACCGTGCCCGGGACCCTGGTACTTGGACTTCGTCGCGTCGCTCAACATGTACGTGCCGGACAGGAAACCGGTGAAGTGAAACGGCACCTTGCTCATGATGTCGAACCAGTACTGCCACTTCTCGTGCCAGCCGACTCCGTCGAAGCTCACCACGATGAACTGCGGCGGCTTCTCCCCCGGTTTGAGCTTGGTCGGCACGAAGCCGTCGGGCAACGCTCCGGCCGCCGCTGTATTTCCAGTAGTTGCAGCCGTCCCCGAAGCGGTGGTACCGGGGTGCGCCTTGGTGGAGGTTCCCGGTTTTCCGGTCGAAGTCGAGGGTTTTTCCGACTTGCCGGCGGTGGAGTCGGGACTGGCCGTGGGACCGACTGCAGCCGACGAACGAACCGTGACGTTGCTGGTGACGGTCACCGCACTGTCGCCGGCACTACTGCAGGCCGAGAGCACCAGGGCAGAGCACATCGCCACCCCCACCGCAGCCAGTCTGGTCCGGGATGTCCACGGTCGTCGTCTCACAAAATCCTCCAGGAGCAGTACGTTTACTAGTTGTCAGCGAGGGCATAATCAGTATTCCAGTTGGGCGGCAGCGCTTCGCGCGGGCGAGACCGGCTCGGCGGCGCCCTGTTTCCGCAAAGCGTCGTCGCACGTCGTCCTCCGATACCGCCGATGAAGCGAAAGTGTTTCCTCAGGCGGGTGAACACACTCCCCGGGAAGGACGTGTGCCGGCCCAAGGGGTTCCCGGTCGGATCAACATGGCAATCGGTCGGTGCACCGCTGTACAGCGGTCGGCACGCCCCTGATCCGCACAGTCGCTTCGTCAGGGGAAATTCCCACCTCCGGGACTCCCGGTCCACAGCCGGCACTCACGCTCACCCGCCTACGCTGGGCGTCGCCATGACGATGACACCGGACTCCCTGCACCCCCGTCCCCGGCGCACCGTCGGCCGGCTACTGGGCATTGCGCCCGAGAACGACCTCCAGCTCACCGAGCGACGGGAATCGTCCCGGTCCATCGGTATCGAGATCACCCTCGTCTTCCTCATCACCCTCGGCATGAGCGGTCTGACGTCGCTGGTCAGCCTCATCGAAACGTCGATCAAGGCCGCCCAGGCCAAGACGGTGATCAGCCATTACGTCATCGCGGTGGCAGCTCCGAAATCGACCGTCAACTACGTCGACCTGGTCTACCAACTGCTGAGCATCACCAAGGGCCTGGCCGAGGGTGCGCTGGGCCTCTATCTGCTGTGGCGCGCCGGATTCGCGCTGTCCAGACGACTCGGCCTGAACCTGCAGCGCCCCGGCTGGGACACCGGGCTCGGCTTCGGCCTCGCCGCGCTGATCGGCATCCCTGGCCTCGGGCTCTACCTGCTGTCGCAACATCTCGGCTTCAGCCTGACGGTGCAGGCGTCGACCATGACCGACGTCTGGTGGCGGGTTCCGGTGACGATACTGATCGCCGTCGAGAACGGCTTCCTGGAGGAGGTGTTGGTGGTCGGTTACCTGACCACCAGGCTGCAGCAGCTGCGGTGGCCGACCGTCGCCGTCATACTCGGTAGTGCCGTCCTGCGCGGCACGTATCACCTCTACCAGGGGTACGGAGCCTTCGTCGGCAACGCCATTATGGGCATCATCTTCGCCTGGTTCTACCTGAGATTCCGTCGGCTCTGGCCGCTCGTCATCGCGCACACCCTGATCGACACCGTGACCTTGGTCGCTTATCCCCTGCTCAAAGGGCACGTCAGCTGGTTGCCGTGACCTACCGCAGGGTGAACTGCCGGCCCAGAATGCCGTCGCGTGCGCGACGCTGAGCCGAGGTCAACGGCTCGTCGACCGCCAGCGCCGTTTCCAACCGGACGCCGAACTCGCGGACCGGACCGTCCCACTCGGACGGATGCGCGTCGCGATCGAGATCCCAGACCGGCACCAGCCGGCCGTGCGCACGGAACGATCCGACGTACCGGGAGCCCTCTCCGAGATCGAGTTCGTTGTCGACGGAGAGCCGGGCCAGTGCGGCCATCAGCGGCTGCTCGTCGTCCGGTCGCACCCAGCGCAGATGTGCCTTGTCGCCGGCGTCGACCCAGTAGGCCCCGGGTAGTCCGGCCACCCTGGCGGTCGGCATGATCGCGGTGTTCGCCCGCTCCAACGACGCTGCCACCTCGCTACCTGGCTCCGGCTCTTCCTCGAGCCACCAGGCGAACGTGTCGTGCACTGTTACGTCGAACGGCTCGTTCACGATCAGATCGGCCAAGCGCCGGCCGACGGTGGCGCGCGGCACCACCGACAACACGCTCGACGGTTCGGCGGTCAGCGCCCACTCCAGAGCGGCGGCCAGGTCGCGGGACAGGTCGCCGGAGTGCGTCTGCACCTGCATTCCGAGCAGGATCGAACCATCCGACCTGGTCAGTCCGGCGGCGGCGGCAGGCAGCACAGAGGCCAACGTGATCGACGGACCGCCCGCCACCGGTTCGAGCAGGGTCAACGGCACCGTGGCCGACGGAACGAACTCCCGCAGAGCGATCAACTCCGTCTCGCCGGCAAGGCCCTCGAAGGGGCGGGCGACGATCATCTCCGCGGCGTCGGCGGCACCATGGCATGCCTTGTAACGACGACCCGAACCGCACGGACACGGGCTTCTCGGACTCATCGGCGCGGCATCGGTTCCACTGGGGTCGCTCGTCGAACCTGCCGACGCGGGCGCCATGTTGTTCTTGGTCTTCTTGGACACAACCTCACCGTATCGGACCGTTTCCCCGCCAGCAGACCGGACGAAGCGCCGAGCCCCTGGATGGATACAGCTCGGCGAGCCGTTCATCGACTCCAGCGCTGGTGCAATCCGGCTGCGCGCCACTAGTGTTCAGAGTATCGGGGGCGTCGGGTCTTCCGGCTTCAGTGTGATTTTTGCGCTGCGTGATCAGTCGATTGCCCACCGACGCTGTCGAGAGGCCGACGAGCCGAAGACCCCACCAGCGGCACACCCTGAGGATGATCACTTTGCCGATCGATGACGTGTGGCTGACCGGCGATTCGGTGACCGGCGTACCCGGTCAGCGAGAACCAATGCCGGATCGGTCCGGCTCCGAAGCGGTGTCCGTAGCCTCTGCACCTGGCTCTGCCGCGACGGGCCAGCGATGTTCCGATCGCACCGACTTCCACTCCTGGCCGGACCTGCCCCCCCTGCCCGTCCTCCGTCCGCTGCCCTCCATCCGCCCGTTGAGCGGGTGGCTCGGCCTGCCCGAAGCCCCCGCCCCTGATCGGCCAACGCGTCCCGCAGGGCCTGGGCCAACAGCTGCGCCACCTCCGACGGCGCCGGTAGGGCACGCTGCTCGGACCGCCGACGAGGTCACGAACGCCGGCGTGACTCCCGCCGACTCGCGAGCCATCGAGTCGGGCCGTAGCGAAGGCGCACCGCCGACCCAGCCACCGCCGACCCAGGCACCGCTGATCCAGGCACCGCGCCGCCGGCGGCGAGCGCCTGAGCCGATGCCGGTCGATCAGGGCGACGACGCTCCTCGCCGGCACCCCGAAGCCCACTCGTCCATGCGGTCCTCAGCCGAACAAGCCGGGCCGGCTAGGCGACGCGTTCTGGTGATCGACGGCAGTGGGACAGTCGGTAGCGCGGTGGTGCGCGCATTGACCACACAGGGTGCCCGAGTTGCCGTGCACAGCGAGGGCCGAGCCGTAGAAGCGGACCAACTGGTCGCGACGCTGCCCGGCGAGGGGCACCTGGGAGTAGCGGCCGACCTGTCCGACGGCGACGCGGTGGCCGGACTCGTCCGATTCGTGGATGCCGCCTTCGAGGGACTCGATGTGGTGATCAACGCGGCGTCCTTCGGCGAGTCGGCTGCTTCGCCGTCGATTCTGGGCAGCTCCCTGACCGAATGGACCGACGCCTGGACGGCGAGCCTTACCTTCGACGTGCTCGGCGCGGCCACGGTCGCACACGCTGCCGCCAACGCCTTCGTCGAACGAGGGGTGGGCGGACGGATCATTTTGCTGGCGGCAAGGGGCAGACCGTTCGGGCAGCGGCGCGGATCGGTGACGGCCGCCACCGAGGACTGCGTTGCTGCCCTCGGCGCGGCCCTCGCGACCGAGTTGGCCCCGCAGGGCGTCAGCGTCACAGTGATCGGCTCCGGTTCGGCTGCGGCGCCGGGCTGGTCGCCCGATGTGCTGGCCGACACCGTTGCGTGGTTGGCCTCCGGACCGTCCGTGGTATTACCGGGAGCGGTTGTCACCATCGTCGGCTGAGCCGGCGCTGCATTTTCGACCTGGAGCTGTTCCACCGGGCGGAAACGTCGGCTGTTCGCCCCCGATTCACGTGCAGTTCAGCAGTCGATGTTTTCCTTTGTCGTGGGATCCACTGTCGTGGGACCCGCCCGAGCAGAGGAGAATCATGCGACGAAATCGCATCGCAATTGCCCTACTGACCACCGGAATGCTGGTGGCCGGTCTGGGCGGGACGGCCGGGGCCAGCACCGCCGCCTCCGCCGCCGGACACCGCTCGCTCACCGGACCCAGTTCTCCGGCCAAACATGTTGGCGGCCAGGGCAAGTCACCATTCACGTTCGCTGTCATCGGCGAAATTCCCTACGGCGCGGCGCAGATCGCTGCTTTTCCGGGCAGGATCGCCCAGCTCAACGCCGATCCGCAGGTTCAGCTCGTCAATCATCTCGGTGATATCAAGAATGGTTCGTCGACGTGCGACGACGGATATTTTTCGATGATCAAGACCGATTTCGACCTGTTCCGGGATCCATTCGTCTACACCCCCGGCGACAATGAATGGACGGACTGCCACCGGCAGAACAATGGCGCCTACGATCCGCTGGAGCGTCTGGCCGCAGTCCGAAAGGACTTCTTCCCGGTGCCGGGACTCACTTTGGGGCAGCACCCGATCCGGGTCGCCTCACAAGCGGCGCAGGGCTACGTGGAGAACGTCAGCTACCAGCGCGACGACGTCGCCTTCGCTGCGGTACACATCGTCGGCAGCAACAACAGCCTCGCGCCCTGGTCCGGCCTCGGGCTCACGGCGCCGACCGCGCAGCAGAGCGCAGAGGTGCTGGGGCGCACGGCAGCCGACATCGAGCTGATCCGCAACACCTTCGCGGCCGCCCGCCGCGACCACGATCGCGCCGTGGTGCTCTTCACCCAGGCCGACATGTTCGACGTCACGGTCCCGAATCCGGCCTATGCGGACTACTTCGCTTTCACGCCGATCGTGGCGGCGCTGGCCCAGGAGAGCCGGAACTTCTCGGGCCCGGTTTATCTGTTCAACGGTGACAGCCACGTGTTCAACCAGGACAAGCCGCTGGCGGGCGGCTCGAGTTGGCTGTCGTTCTACGGGCTCGCCACGCCGGTTCCCAATCTCACCCGCGTCACGGTCGAGGGGTCGACGAACGTCGATGAATGGCTGAAGGTCACCGTCGACAAGCACAGCCCCGCCGTTCTGACGTGGCAGCGGATTCTGTACGGCTGACCGGAGCAGAAGCCCAGCCGGCCCGCGTCCGATCGGACGCGGGCCGGTTGTCGTTCAGGCCGAGCCGGCCGCGGCCGGTTGCTCGGTGAATCCTGCGGATGGCTTTCCGGCGACATCCGCTGCGCCTGCAGGCTCGGCGATTCCCACCTCGCCGGCTGCTTCGGCGACTCCCTCGCCGTCGATGTCGACGGCCGGACCGATTTCCGAAGCGATTGCCCTGGTCGGTCTCGGGGGCTGCACCACCCAGCGGCCATCCAACACCGATCGACTGTCGGCCAGAAAACGCAAGAAGCGTTGGCACACCAGGAATCCCAGCAGAGCCACCAACCCGCCGACCAGGTCGACGGCGATGTGCAGCTCAACGGTGTCGGCCATCGCTTGCTCGCTGCGGCCGAACGCACGGCCCAGAGCGACGAGGACGAGGACGCCGTCGGTCACCCAACTCATCCACCACGCCAGCACAAGCCGAGAAATACGCGGTCGTCCGCCATGCGGCCTGGTCAGGAGTCCGTCGATCTCGCCGGCGACGAGACCAACCCCGTACAGATTCCAGCCGGGTACCACCAGGCGGGCCAATACCGAGGCTGCCGGCCTCCCGGGTTCCGACGCTGCCCGACGCGCCGCTTCGCCGTGCAGGCGGACGAAGGCCGGTACCAACACCGCGGCGGTGATCAATGCGGACACCGTCGCCAGAGAACCGGCGATCGTCACCGTTGCGTCCGATGCAGCCACCACCGGCCCGGACAGCACTTCGGTACGACCACGCAGCAGCAGAAGAAAACGCCAGGTCTCGGCGCCGGCCGCTGCCACCGCGAGAGCGCAGGTCAGCAGGAGCAGATAACCGGCGGTTCGCAGCCGATGCGCCGACGGCCGACCGACATGCCCGCCGTCGACCACCTGGCCCGGCCGCCAGATGACCGGCGGAAAACCCCACCGCGGATGGGCACCGCCGTAGGAGGGTGGACCCAGGTACGGGCGGCTCCTGCGAGAAGGTGCCGACCCGGGGGGAAGAGCGTTGGGTGGCGGGTCCGCGCGCCAGCGCTGGACCGGCAGCGCCGCCGAACAGTAGACGCAGGTCCGAACGCCTCGCGGCAACGGCGGCTGGAAGCGGGCGCAGCGCAAACACCTGATCTCGGAGCGAAAGCCGGGTTGGCCGTGCGGCGGTCCGGACCGATACGGCCCGGGTCCGCTCCCGTACTGCGTACTCAAGACGGCGTACTCAAGACGGCGTCTCAGATCACTTCGGGGCGCGCGTCTGTCTCGGCCACCAGCGGCCGGCCGAGCACCGCCCAGCCGGACATGCCCTCGACCACGTTGACCGCAGTCCAGCCGTTGGCATTGAGATATTGCGTGACCCGCTGCGACCGGCCACCCGACCGGCAGATCACGTACACGGTGTCGGCCTCGGGAATGTCGTCGAGCCGCTCGGCCAGCTGGGTCATCGGGACGTGCACTGCGTTCGGGGCGTGCCCGGCCACCCATTCGTCGTCCTCGCGCACATCCAGCAGAACGCCGTCGGCCGGCAGTTCGCTGATCGAGATCTGGGTATCGTCCGGCTGGCTCATCCCACCATCTTTGCATCAGTTCGCGCCTGGCCGGGTGAGCTCGGGAGCAGAGAGCGGCGCCCGACGATCACTTGATCAGGCGCGAACGCCGCCGGTCGGCAAGAAGTTTGCCGCCGGTCTGGCAGGTGGGGCAGTACTGGAACGACCGGTCGGCGAACGACACCTCGGCGACCGTGTCCCCACAGACCGGGCAGGGCAACCCGGTCCTGGCATGCACGCGCAGCCCGGTTCGCTTCTCACCCTTGAGTCGGGCGGCACCCGCGCCGGCGGTGCGGGCGATGGCGTCGGTGAGGACCGACACCATCGCCGCATGCAACGCGTCAATAGCCGTGTCGTCGAGCTTTCCGGCGGTTGCGAACGGGGAAAGCTTCGACACGTGCAGGATCTCGTCGGAATAGGCATTTCCGATGCCGGCCAGCACCGTCTGATCGGTGATCACGTTCTTGAGCCGGCCGGTTTTCCCGGCCAGTACGGCGGCCAGCACGTCACGTTCCATGCTGACTCCATCAGGTCCGATCGCCTCGGGACCGAGCCTGGCCACACCGGGCACCTGCAGCGGATCGGCGACGACGGCAGCCGTCACCGATTTCTTGGTGCCCGCTTCGGTGATGTCGAACCCACCGGATGCGAACCGGACCCGAATCGCTATCGGGCCGCCCATCTTCGGCGGCACGGCGGAGATGTTGTCGGACCAGCGCAGCCATCCGGCTCTGGCCAGGTGCAGAACCAGGTGGAGCTTCGGGCCCGGCTCCGAGCCGTCGGCAGCGAGCTGCTCGGTGATGATGTCCAGGAATTTGCCGTGCCTGGTCGCGCCGGCGACGACCCGGCCGACCAATGCCGAAGCGGGTGGGTCGTAGGTGGTGAGCACGTTCATGGCGGCGACGTTGACCGCGACCACCAGCTGCCCCCCGGCATGTTCGGCCACGAACTCGGCCAGGGCACTCACCTCGGGCAACTCGGGCATGCACGTAGTGTGCCAGGCAGCGTTGCGGCTGCCGGTCGGTTCGGTCCGGTCCAGTGGCCGGCGGATCGCCGTCCGCCTCCCTCTGCCACTCGCCTGTCGGTAACGCTCGCCTGACGGGAACAGACATGGCATTGTCGGATCGATGCGCGACCTGGAGCTCGACGAGTCGACGGTCCTTCGCGGCCGCGGCCTGTTGCTGCGAACCTGGCTGCCCGAGGATCTGGAGCCGGTGCACAAGGCGTGCCAGGCTGCTGACATCCAGCAATGGACGACCGTGCCCAGCCCCTATCTGCCGGTTCACGCGGAAGTGTTCCTGGCGGGTTCCGCGCTGCGCTGGGTGCAAGGCCTGGCGTCGTTCGCGATCCTGGGTGAGAACACCGGCAGGCTGCTCGGGTCGATCGGCTTCGCCGGCCTTCCGGACGAAGGCGTCGTCGAAGTCGGCTACTGGGTTGCGCCCGATGCACGAAGCCGCGGTGTCGCTACTGCTGCCACCACCCTGATCTGCGACTGGGCGTTCGATGATCTGCGTTTCCATCGGGTGGACTGGCAGGCGTACGTGGGCAACGAGGGTTCGCGCCGGGTCGCACAGCGGTGCGGTTTCACCTTCGAGGGCACCCTGCGCGGTCGCGGATTTCAGCGGGGCGAATATCGGGACGTCTGGATCGCCGGTCTGCTGGCCACCGACCCGCGGCCGGAAATTCCGGATGTCGAGTCGAATGCTGGCCATCGACCATCACGTCCGGCCGAACACGCCGTCGCCGATTCCGCTCCTGACGACCACGGCCCCGCTCATTCTTGACGGCCCTGCAACCCGGCCTCACCATTCCGCGCGCTGATAGTCCTTGAGGAAACAACCGAACAGATCGGTACCGGCTTCGCCCTGGATGATCGGGTCGTAGACCCGAGCGGCGCCGTCGACCAGATCGAGCGGCGCGTGGAACCCCTCCTCCGCCAACCTGACCTTGGTGAAATGCGGTCGCTCGTCGGTGATCCAGCCGGTGTCGACCGCCGTCATCAGGATGCCGTCGGTGAGCATCTCGCCGGCACTGGTGCGGGTGAGCATGTTCAGGGCGGCCTTGGCCATGTTGGTGTGCGGATGCCCTGGACCCTTGTAGCCGCGGCCGAAAACGCCCTCCATCGCCGACACGTTGACCACGTACTTACGCCGGGCCGGACTGGCCGCCATCGCCGCTCGCAGCCTGCTGACCAGGATGAACGGCGCGGTCATGTTGCACAGCTGCACCTCCAGCAGCTCCAGTGCGTCGACCTCGTCCACCCGCTGCGTCCAGCTGTTGGCGGTATGCAGATCCGGCACCAACCCGCCGGCGTCGATTGCGCGACCCGCCAGCACCAACTCTGCCGAGGCCGAGCCCGCCAGCATCGCCAGCCGGGAGAGTTCGGTGCCTCCCAGGGCACCCAGCGCGTCCGGCAGGTGCGGAGTGGGGTGTTCCGACAGCGATCCGGCGAGCGCCACCGGATGCGCGTCCGAGATGTTGTCGAAGGTCAGCAGTTCGGGCAACGGGCCGTCCGGAAGCGGCTCCGCCTCGGCCGCCGCGAGCGGCGCATACGCTCCCGGGGAGCGCCGAACCGTCTGGGCTGCGTTGTTGATCAGGATGTCGAGCGGGCCGGCCGCGCTCACCGAATCGGCCAGGGCAACCACCTGCGCCGGATCGCGCAGATCGATTCCGACCACCCGCAACCGGTGCAACCACTCGTCGCTGTCGGGCAGTCGGGTGAAGCGGCGAACCGCATCGTTGGGGAAGCGGGTGGTGATGGTGGTGTGCGCACCATCGCGCAACAGACGCAACGCGATGTACATTCCGATCTTCGCACGCCCACCGGTGAGCAGGGCGCGCCGTCCGGTCAGGTCCGTTCGGGCGTTTCGATGCCCGTGGTTGACGGCTGCGCAGCTCGGGCAGAGCTGGTGGTAGAACACGTCGACCTCGGTGTAGTCCTGCTTGCAGATGTAGCAGGGGCGGGCCCGGACGAAGACGCCGGCCAGCGCACCGGTCGCGGTGGAGACCAGGGGAACACCTTCGGTCTCGTCATCGATGCGCTGCGGCGAGCCGGTCGCTGTCGCGGCCACCACCGCCTTGTCCGCATTCGAGATGGAGTTCCGCCGTTCGGCCCGGCGCGCATTCTTGACGCCCTTGAAGATCCTTGCGGTGGCCCGTCGAACGGCGACCGCGTCCGGATGCTCCGGCGGTAGCGACTCGGTCAAGGCCAGCACCCGCAGGCAGAGCGCCAGATGGTCAGGATCGACTCCGGCGATCGGGTCGACTCCGGCGATCTCCTGCGGATCGGGAGTGCTCACGAACGTGTTGGTCACCCACCAACGATAGGCACTGTTCCAGCCGCCGATGCCCAGCTCACGGAACGGGACCGTTGGTCCGCCGGTCAGGAGCTGCCGAGCTATCCCGGCGACTCGGCCAGCCGAACCAGGTCGGCACTGTCCAGAATTCGTTTCGGATTGCCCCGAACCGCGATGTCCAGCATCGCCCAGGCGAGCTGATCGCTGGTTAGAACGTACTTGTGCGCCACCTTGTCCAACAGCGGATAGATGCGCGCAGTCAATCGATAGACGTTGCGGTACAGGGAGTTCTTGGACCGCACACCGTGCATCGGCTGGATGTAGCCCGGCCGCAGCGCGAATCCGTCGAACGGCAGGGACAGCACCGCATTTTCTGTCTCGCCCTTGATCCGAGCCCAACTGAGGCGACCTCGTTCGGTGCTGTCCGTGCCGGCTCCTGAGATGTAGAGGAACCTCATCTTCGGGTTCTGTTCCGCCAGTTCGCGCGCTGCGGCCATCGTCATGAAGTAGGTCACCCGGCGGTAGGCGGCTTCGCTCATGCCGTTCGCCGAAACACCCAGGCAGAAGAAGCAGGCGTCGTAACCAGCCAGTTCAGCGGCAATCGAGGAGAAGTCGAGGAAGTCGTCATGCACAATCTGCACGACCTTGGGGTCCGACACCTCCGCGCTGGACCGACCGACCAGTAACAAGCTGGTCACCCGATCGTCGGCCAGGCATTCCCGGACGACGGACTGACCCACCATTCCGGTCGCTCCGAAAACGATCACCCTCATCGTGCTCGCTGCCTGCCTGTTCCCTGTCCGTCATCACCGGTCGTCGCCCCGACACTTCAAACGGGGTCGCTCAGCACCTTCGCGCGCCCCGGGCCACCGTGAAGAGGCTAACGGTAGGTGTCCACGCCCGAGCATCGCCCCGGCGTACGAGTGATCGGAGGCGGCAGGTGACCGGCGGCGGCGGAGCAGGTGGCAAGATCTCCGGATCATGTTCCGAATCGCCTTTCATACCCCCCGCATTCCGCCGAACACCGGAAATGCGATCCGGACAGCCGCAGCCACCGGTTGCGAGCTGCACCTGATCGAGCCGCTCGGGTTCGACCTGTCCGACACCAAGCTCCGCCGGGCGGGACTGGATTACCACGACCTCGCTACCGTGACGGTGCATCCCGACCTGAATGCGGCTTTCGAGAGCTGGCCCGGCGCACAGGTATTCGCATTCACCGCCACCGCCCAGCGGCTCTACACGGAGGTGGCGTATTTCCCGGGCGACGTGCTGCTGTTCGGCGCCGAGCCGACCGGACTCCCTGCGGAGGTGCTCGCGGATCCCAGGATCACCGACTTGTTGCGCATCCCGATGCTGCCCGGCAGGCGGTCACTGAACCTGTCCAACGCAGCGGCCATCGCGGTCTACGAAGCGTGGCGACAGCGCGGATTCGGTGGCGGCACCAGTCCGCGCGCTCACGACTGACACCCCCAACAGGCGAACCGGGCTCTCACGGCTGCGCAGCAACACCCAGGCCCTGGGTGCCGTCGATGGAGCAGGTGATTCCGGTGCCGTGCATGTTGCAGTAACCGCCGGGATTTTTCTGCAGATACTGCTGGTGGTAGTCCTCCGCGTAGTAGAAGTCCTTGACCGGGTCGATCGGCCGGATCTCGGTGGTGATGTCACCGTGTCCGGCGGTCAGCAGGGCACCCTGATACAGGTCGCGACTCGCCACCGCCTGCTGGAACTGCGCCTGGGTCGTGGTGTAGATCGCGGAGCGGTACTGGCTGCCCACGTCGTTGTACTGGCGCATGCCCTGCGTCGGGTCGTGGTTCTCCCAGAACGCCTTCAGGAGCATGCCGTAGGTGATCTGCGCCGGGTCGTAGACGACCTGAACAGCCTCGGTGTGGCCGGTGCGTCCCGTGCACGTTTCCTCATAGGTGGGGTTGATCGTGAAACCTCCGGCGTACCCAGCCGCCGTCGAGTAGACGCCGGGCAGCCGCCAGAACAATCGCTCGATGCCCCAGAAGCAGCCCATGCCAAGGACCGCCACTTCGGTGCCGTCCGGCCACGGACCCACCATCGGGGTTCCGAGAACCAGGTGCTTGGGTGCAACGCGGACCGCAGTATCGCGACCCGGCAGTGCGGTGTCGGCGGTCGGGAGATCGGGCTTACGGGAGAAAAGGCTCATGCACCCAGCGTACGAGCGCCGGACGCCCGGCAAGGGTGGGGAGTTCTCGCCTTTGCAGAACTGTAAAGATTTCGCCCACCCTAGTCACCCAGGCCTCCGAACGACTTGCCAGTAATTATGCAACTCGAGTCGGCCCGGGACAGTGGCCGACGTCGCCGAAGGAGCTCTTGGATATGTCGTTGCTCATGCCGGTCAAAGCCCAGAGCCGACCCACCCCGCAGCCGTCTGCGGGGGTTTGGCCCGGACTGTTCGAGGTTTCGAACGCACCCGTGCACGCCGCAGTCGCGAAGTGGCTCGTCAAGGCAGCTGTGCGGAAACTTCCCATCACCCTGGCGTTTCCCGATGGTGCGACCTGGGGCGCCGGCGGCCCGGTCCTGCAGGTGGTGCGGCCGACGTCTTTCTTCCGACGGGTGGGTACCGAAGGGCTGATCGGCTTCGGCGAGGCCTGGATGACCGGGGACATCACCACCGGTGGCTGGGGCGCCTCCCGACCGGCTGCCAGTTTCGACGCAACCGCGCTCAATGCGGCGACGGACGAACTGGCCGCGCTCCTGACGGTGATGGCCAGGCGGATGTCCGTCCTGGTGCCGGAGCCGCTGCAGCGGCTCCGGCGCACCTGGCAGAGCCGTCCGCCGCGCGAGGAGGAGAACACGCTCACCGGCGCCAGGGAGAACATCCACCGCCACTACGACTTGTCGAACGATTTGTTCCAGCAGTTCCTGGACAAGACCATGACGTACTCGTCGGCCTGGTACGAGTTCGGCGACCATCCAGCCGCGGATCTGCAGAAGGCCCAGTTACGCAAGATCGACGGCATCCTGGATCTCGCCCGCGTCCGGCCCGATTCTCGGATTCTGGAAATCGGCTCCGGCTGGGGCGGCCTTGCCATCCGCGCGGCGGCCGAACGAGGCGCGCAGGTGACCACCCTGACCTTGTCGGAGGCACAGAAAGACCTCGCGCAACAACGCATTGCGCAGGCGGGGCTGTCGCACCTGATCGACGTCCGGCTGGAGGACTACCGAGCACATGCCGCCACTCACTCCCTGAAATACGACGCAGTGGTGAGCGTCGAGATGATCGAAGCCGTCGGAGAGAAGTACTGGCCGGACTACTTCGGCTGCGTCGACCGCATGCTGTTGCCGGGCGGGCGCCTGGGCCTGCAGGCGATCACCATTGCGCACGACCGACTGCTCGAAACCCGGAACGGGTACACCTGGGTGCACAAGTACGTGTTCCCCGGCGGAATTCTGCCTTCGCTCAAGGCCATCGACGAAGTGCTGGGGTCGGCCACCACTCTTCGGGTTCAGGAGAGCCGTCGCCTCGGGCTGTCCTATGTGCCGACCCTGGAGCAGTGGCGGCACCGCTTCAACGACCATCTTCCAGCCGTCGCCGACCTCGGATTCGACGAGACCTTCATCCGGATGTGGAACTTCTATCTCGCCTATTCCCAGGCCGGGTTTGCCGCCGAATATCTGGATGACTGGCAGCTGGGCATCGGGCGTCCCTGATTTCGTTACCCGAACGGGTGAACTTTGCGACACGCCGCCGTATGTGTCGTGACCCAGAGCATCTTCGGAGGTCTCGAACTGCTCGCGATCGGGAATAGTGGTACCGATCAGCGTCATCCGAGCAGCGTTGTTACGGAGAGTGAATTGACGACGAGGGATCCGCAATCCGGCCGCTCGCCGGAATTGCAGGCGTTTTTGGACGAGGCGCGGGCCAAACAGTCGCGGGCGGCCGCCGACGCTTCGAGTCCGTCGGGCGCCATCGCCGCCGAGCCCGAGCTGAACCACCCGGCGGCGGCTGACGAAGCCGGACCCACCGACGAAGCAACCGTGACCGACGAAACCGGCGTCACCGGCGAAGCGAACCTGACCGACCGAGCAGGCGTCACCGGCGAAGCGAACGTGACCGACCAAGCCGGCGTCACCGACGAAGCTCTCGCCGGCGACGCCGGCGTCACCGACGAAGCAAACGTGACCGACGAAGCCAGCGTCACCGACGGAGCTCCGGCCGGCGAGGAACCGCCAACTCGAGCCGCGGCAAATGAAGCAGCGGCAGTCGTCGTCGTCCCAGATGATCACGCTGCCGAGGAGACAACGCCGAACTCTGCTCGATCAACCGTGGCGCTGGATCGATCTCCGGCGAGGTCATATCCGGTCATGGTGGCAAGAGCAGCGATCGAGGCCGCCGCCGCGGCAGACACGGCCAGACGGCTACCTGAGCAGTCGCACGCCGGGGAGCTGGACTCCGCCGGGCACCCTGCTGAACTGGCCGTGGCCGAGTCGGTCCCCACCGAATTGGTCGCTACGGAGTTCTTCCCCACCGAGTCGGTTGCTACTCGACCGCATCCTGCCGAGCTGGACCCGTCGGCGCCGCCGCCTCGTAGCCGCCGGCGCGCCCTCGCGATCGCGGGTGCGGCCGCGGCCGCTGTGGTGGCAATCGTGGCCATCGGTGTATCGAACGGTACTGCGCAATCCCCGGCTGCCGGCCAGCCCGACAGCTCCATCGGATTGGCGGTCGTCGTCTCGACGGGCTTGAACGGCAGCACGACCCAGGTCACCGTGACCGCGCCGATGACGACTGTCGGAGGTCGGTTGGTCGCGGTCGTCACCGCCGCAGACGGCGCGGTCCGCCACCTGCCCGTGCTCGCCGTCCTCACGGCGACGGGAGTTCGACCCACCGGACCGGCCGGCCGGCCGGCTACGCCGACACTGCTGACGTCCAGAACCATCCAACAGGCGTCCCGCTCGGTCATCGCCACCGGCCGCACGACGGAGCTGCAGGTGTTGGCAACCAGCACCGTCGCGTCCGGCCGCACAGTCGCCGCCTCGGGGACGAAGCCTGCAGCGCCGATAACGTCCGGGACGGCCGGCCCGACGGACGCGAACGGCAATACCGCCACCGTCGTGCCGGGTATCACTCGGCTGACTGGCTGGATCCTGTTGCCCACTTCGAAGGTCGTCGGAGCAATCCCTCGAGCGACCGCGCTGGGCGGCGGGGGCGTTTCGAGTGCCTCGTCGCCGGCAGGCGGCGGGAACGCTGCCGGAAATGCTGCCGAGCACTCGGCAGCACCGGTTCACTCGACGTCGAAGGGAGTTCCGGCCGCCACTGAGCCCGCCCCGAGCATCACCAGTTCGTCGCGGTCGGCAGGTCCTACTTCGGCCGGCACCACTGCGGACAGCACCACGACCGCCGAAAGCACTTCGGCCGCTTCGACGATCGACGCCACTACTTCCACCGCGTCCGCCCCTGAGACCGCTACCACCACTCCGACAACAGACACTTCGACGGCCGACACGACGACGTCTACGTCAACGACTTGTACGCCTGCCGACGTGGTCGGTGTCGTTCTGCCCGTTCCCTGTCCCTGAACTGGGCTGCGACATCGCCTGCGCAACTCGAGCAGCTTCAAAACCGCCGCCGCGTGAGGTCACCGCACCCGCGCGGGCCTGCCAAGGGCTATCAGGTCGAATCCGGCGGAGAGGGCGACCGCGGGGTCGATCACGTTGCGTCCGTCGACGATGGATCGACCGGCCATCCCTTCGGCGGTCTTGACCAGGTCGAGTTCGGCGAAGAGCGGCCACTCGGTCAACACCACCAGAACCGCGGCACCGGCGACGGCCGAATACGGATCGGGGGCCACCTCGATGGACGGCCGGTCCTTGCCGGCACGAATGTCGGTCGAAACGGCTGGATCGAACCCGCGGAGAACTGCGCCCTGCGCCGCCAACCGGCCCGCGACGGCGAGCGCGGGTGAATCGCGGAGGTCGTCGGTTCCCGCCTTGAAGGTCAAACCCCACAGAGCGACCCTGACGCCATCGAGCGAACCGCCGGCGGCAGCGCGCACCTTGTCGGCGACTCTGTCCTGGGCCTGGTCGTTGGATTCGGTCGTCGCCGCCAGCAGCGGGAACGGTATGCCGTGATCAGCGGCAATGGTAGCCAGGGCCCTGGTGTCCTTCGGAAAGCACGAGCCGCCCCAACCGGGGCCGGACTTCAAGAATTTCGGGCCGATGCGCTCGTCGAAGCCCATTCCGTTGGCGATCTCTCCGACGTCGGCCCCTACTGTTTCGGCAAGTGCGCCGATCGAGTTGATGAACGAGAGCTTCATGGCCAGGAAAGCGTTGGAGGCATATTTGATCAACTCCGACGACTCCGGTGACGTGATGACGGCCGGTGCGCCGAGAGCCTCGTACAGGTCGGCGACGGCGGCGGCTGCGGCCCGGTCGGAAGATCCGACCACGATCCGATCCGGGTTCATGAAGTTTCGAACCGCGGTACCTTCCTGCAGGAACTCGGGGTTGGAGACGACGGCGACATCGGATCGATTCACCGTCGCGGTGATGTCGTGTGCGGTGCCGACCGGAACGGTTGACTTCGTCACCAGCACGGCTCCCGGATCCAGGACCGGCCCGATCTCGGCGACTACGTCGTGCACGATGCGTAGGTCCGCGCGGCCGTCGCCGCCATCCGGCGTCGGCAGGCACAGAAAGATGTACTTTGCGCCCCGAGCAGCCGCGACGGCGCCGTGGACGAAGGTCAACTTGCCCGACTCGAGGCCGTTGGCGACCATCTCGTCGAGCCCAGGCTCCAGAATCGGCACCTCACCCCTGGCGAGCGCCGCAACCTTGTTCGCATCGACATCTCCGCAGACGACCTCATGCCCCAGGCTGGCCAGGCAGGCCCCGGAGGTGAGACCGACATAACCACTGCCTATCACTGCGATGCGGCCGCCGGCCATTGGTTCTCCTTCGATTCTCTACTCGACTCCGTCCCAGGACTGTGTTCCCAGGAATCCAGAACGCTTCGCCGACTGTGCCCGAACCAGTGCCGGAACCCGGTGCCCGACCCACGCTGAAAACCCGAAGGCGGGACCCATCCGAGAACCACCACGGTCGTGGAATCGTACGCTAACTGGTATGACACAACCTTCTTTGCGACGACTGGGTCGCTCCGGCCTTGCAGTCTCCACCACTGGCCTCGGCTGCAACAACCTCGGCAGGAAGGGCACCAGGACGGCTGACGTCCAGGGCAGCACAGCCGTCGTGCATGCGGCCATCGACGCCGGGATCACGTTGTTCGACGTCGCCGATATCTATGGAGCACAACCGGGGGTCAGCGAGGAGATCCTCGGCGTGGCGCTGGGCGCAAGACGGGATCAGATCGTGCTGGCCACGAAATTCGGCCTGGACGCTCAGGGCGTGAATGGGCGCGACGACGACGCGCGGGGATCGCGTCGCTACCTCCGCCAGTCGGTGGAGGCATCGCTGCGCCGGCTCAAGACCGATTGGATCGACCTGTACCAACTGCACGCGCCGGATCCACTGACCCCGATTGCGGAGACCCTCGCCGCACTGGACGACCTGGTGAAGTCCGGCAAAGTCCGCTACCTCGGGCATTCCAACCTGGCCGGCTGGCAGTTGGCTGATGCCGCGTGGACCGCTCGCGAGCTGGGCACGGTCCCATTCATTTCGGCGCAGAACGAGTATTCCCTGTTGCGTCGGGACGTCGAGGCAGAGTTGCTTCCCGCCGCGACGCATTTCGGCGTCGGGGTGCTGCCCTTCTTTCCTCTGGCGAACGGCCTGTTGACCGGCAAGTACCGACGGGGTGAGGCGCCAGCTGGAACGAGGTTGACCGATCTGAAGCCGGGTCTGCTGGAATCTGCACCGTGGGAAGCCGTGGAGCAGCTCGCGCAGTTCGCCGAATCACGGGGCGTCACCATGTTGCAGGTGGCCTTCGGCTGGCTGTTGGCGCAGCCTCAGGTGGCTTCCGTGATTGCTGGAGCGACCTCACGGGAACAGGTGGCGGCCAACGCCGAAGCCGCCAATGCCTGGACGCCTGATCAGGTCGATCTGGACGCCATCGACGCCATCTTTCCGCGGGGCGGCTGATTCCCGGGCCCTGGTCGACGAAGTGTCCCGCCGGCTGATGCAGCGACCGGGTGACAGTTCGTCGTTGTCGTCGCGGTCGCTACGACCCTTCGGGGAACGATCCGGACGCCCGCTTCCCTGTCGGCGGGTTGTCGCGCTCGACGCATCCTCGGCTCGGCCCATGCGTCCCCCCGTCATGAGTTCATCGACGAAACAGACCCAGAGAGCGCCCCACCCGGCCGGCCGGATCGACGGCCACCTGACCGCCCGCAGCGAGCTCCGAAGTCAGCGGCAGGCGGCTCCCGTGACGAGTTCCTCGCACGGCACCTCGGCGCTCTGCGACGACAACTGCCACTATTGCCAGGGCCCCGAGACCGACTGAGCCCGTTCGCGCAAACGGGATTCCCTGCCCTTTTCAGGTGCCGGGTAACAGCGCCGGAAAAGGTGCCGTGGCAAGCGGCGTCACCATGCCCGTCGAATCCAGCGTGCCCATCCAGGCGGACACCTGTTGCAGGCTGAGATTCACCGGGCGGTGTGAGAGCACACTCTCCCAGCGCGAGAACACCGCCCGCGCCAACGGTTTGTGCGGATCTATCGGTTTGCTCCAGGTGACTGCGTCGGGAAAGAACGCCACCACTGTGATCGGGCCACTGCCGTGCCAATTGGCCTTGATCTGAGCCATTGAACTCAGAGTCGGTTGATTCATCGTGACGACCTTGTCCGAACACGTTTCCTGTAGCGCCGGCATCGCGGAACCCATGATGGGGTAAGGACCGGCTTGCACGATCAACCCGTCGCCGGCCAGCCGACAGATCTGGTTCACCAGGGTGTAGGTGCCGACACCCTCCCGAGCTGTCCAGAGCGGCCCCCAATAGACCGCGGGGTACAGCACGAGCGCAACCGTCGCGATCACACCCACCGCCCGCAGGAACCGGAATCGCTTCAACGACATGACAACCGCGCGAAGCGCAAAGACCGCGCTGATCGCGGTCATCGGGATGACGACGGGCAGCAGACGCCGGAGCGCCCAGACCTGGTCGGGCGTGATGGAGATCCGGTTCAGGTACACCAGGGCGACCAGGGTGGGAATGGCCCACATCACCAGCAGGGCCGGCTCCCGCCTTCGGCAGAACCGCACTGCGGCGAGCACGGCGCCCAGCAGTGCAGCGGCGACCAGCGTCCAGCCGATGTACCACGCCAGCCAGTTGATCGTCATCTCGTCGTAGCTCTTCGTGCCGTCGACGGGAAGCCCTTCGGCCTTCTGCCGGGCGGATACGCCGCCGATGTAGTCCCCGCCGTCACGGTTCTTGATGAAGTGATGCTCGAGCCACCACGGCCGCGTCACCATCACGATGCAGCCCAAGGCGACCAGAATGCCGGCTGCGATTGCGATCTTTCGGCGATGGCGCAACAGCGCGCGAGAGAGCGGTCCGGTGAGTGGGCGCGCCCAGCTGAGGCCCACACCGAGCGCCAGGACGACGGGCAACGCGGCGAGAACAGGATTCAACTCACCCGACAACCCGAACAGGTACTTGGGGCTGTGGACGTACAGGTCCAGCCATCCCAGTGCTGCGGCCGGCACCGCGCCACAGGTGAAGACGAGCATGGCGAGCCGGCCCTCACGGCGGCGCACGGCGGTGACGGGGGCGATCGCGACCAGGCTCAGTGCGGCCAACGCTGCGACCACAATCAAGCCACCGTCAATCCTGGCGATCATCGTGGCACCGGCGAACACGCCGGCCAAGGCGAACAACCGGAGATTCCGCGTGCTCAACGCGACCCACAGCGCAACCAGCATTCCGCAGACGAAGATCAGGGCGACCGGTTCCGTGTAGGGCATTCTGGAGAACGCCGCCAGTGGAATGGTCACGGCCATCAGCAGCATCGGCGCCAGCCCCCACAGCGGACCAAGGACCCGGCGCGCGACCGCATAAATGCAGAGCAGCGCGAGCGCGCCCATGGCCACGTTGCCGGTCAGCACTCCGGCGGTTCCGTGCACCCAGCCGAATACCGCCAGCAATCCAGGCAGCAGATCATTGCCCTGGATGTGGTTGACGGCCCCGGTGTCTCCCTTCAGAAAGTCTGTGAGCAGGCCCGGAACGTGAGCAGCGAGGCCGGGCAGCGCCGGATCGAGCGCCACATCGGGCGTCGGATGATTGATCAGGTAGAGGGCGGAGAGCGTGTACTGCGATGGGTCGCGATCCAGCCCGATCATCTCAGCGGTGTACCCCCGCTGCACGACATACCAGGCCATCGCAAGCAGCAGGGCAGCACCGGCGCCGGCCACTGCTGCCCGATTCATTTCCGGCGACTTCGGCACGAAACGCGACGTCACGATCACTGCGAGCACCATGGCCGGAAAGACCAGAATCGGGCGGAACTCATCGACCAACAGGGCGACCGACACGACGATCGAGACAGCCAGGAACCAGGTCATCAGCCGGTCGGGCAGCGAGACCACAACGCGGGCCAGTCGCTGGGGAACGGATCGCCGCCCGATCTGCGGCGCGTCCACTTCTATCGTCGCCACAGCGGTCGCCATACCCGTCACTTTCCGATAGACAGCAGTTGTCGCCAGCATGCCCGACTCGACTGTGAATAACCCCAGCGAATCTGCGCAGAACCTTCAATCGTCGGGCCGTGGATCATCGCCGCAGGTCGCCGCGTAGTTTCTCGAATCCTAGGCGGTCGAGGGAGCCCGTGGCCTGTTGTCCGGGCGATGACGGCCCGCTGCTACGCGGCCATCCGCACCCGTCGACCGCTCCACTCCGAGCCGGCGACGCAGGACCTTCCGATCAGCACAAGTCCTTCCGATCAGAGTTGGTGCGGATAGCCCACCGAGGTCGGGGCGACGAACGTCTCCTTGATGGATCTCGGCGAGGTCCACCGCAGCAGATTGGCCGCCGAGCCGGCCTTGTCGTTGGTACCGGAGGCTCGGGCGCCGCCGAACGGCTGCTGGCCGACCACGGCACCGGTCGGCTTGTCGTTGATGTAGAAGTTTCCGGCGCTGAACCGGAGCGCCTCGCCGGCCCTGGCCGCCGCCACCCTGTCCCGCGCGATGATGGAACCGGTGAGGGCATACGGCGAAGCGGTGTCGACCTGCCGGAGCACTGCGTCGAACTGGTCGTCCTGGTAGACGTGCACCGAGAGAATCGGGCCGAAGTACTCATTGCAGAAGATCTCGTCAGCAGGATCGGTGCCCAGCAGCAGCGTCGGCCGGACGAAGTAACCGACCGAGTCGTCGTAGGTGCCGCCGGCCAGGATCTCGATCGAATCCGTGGCCTTGGCGCGATCCAGCGCGGCTTTGAGCCGACCGAACGAGCGGTCGTCGATCACCGCAGAGCTGAAGTTCGAGTAGTCCTCCACACTGCCGAGAGCGAGCGCCTCGGTCTCGGCGATGAGTTGGTCCTTCAGCTTCGGCCACAGCGATCGCGGGATGTACGAGCGCGAAGCGGCGGAACACTTCTGGCCCGAGTACTCGAAGGCGCCGCGGACCATGGCGGTGCGCAGCACGTCGACGTCCGCGGACGAGTGGGCGACGATGAAGTCTTTGCCGCCGGTCTCGCCGACGATCCTCGGATAGCCGGCATAGCCAGATATGTTGTTGCCCACCGCTTTCCACAGATCTTGGAAAACTCGGGTGGACCCGGTGAAGTGAATGCCGGCCAGGCTGCGGTCGGCGAGCAGCACCTCCGAGATCTCCGGACCATAACCGGGCAGCATGTTGATGACCCCCGGCGGCAGGCCTGCCTCGGTCAGCAACTCCATCGTCAGGGAGGCCGCCAGTTGCTGGGTGGTGGACGGTTTCCAGATGACGACGTTGCCCATCAGCGCCGGCGCGGTCGGCAGATTACCGGCGATGGCGGTGAAGTTGAACGGCGTGATGGCGTAGACGAACCCCTCGAGCGGGCGGTGATCGGTGCGGTTCCAGATGCCCTTGCTGTTGGCCATCGGCTGCTCGGCGAGGATCTGCCGGGCGAAATGGACGTTGAAGCGCCAGAAGTCGGCCAGTTCGCAGGCCGAGTCGATCTCCGCCTGGTAGGCCGTCTTCGCCTGGCCGAGCATGGTGGCGGCGTTGATGCGCGCGCGCCACGGACCGGAGAGCAGGTCGGCCGCACGCAGGATGACGGCGGCGCGGTCGTCGAAGGACAATCGCTGCCATTCCGGAGCCGCCGCGGCGGCCGCGGCAACGGAGTCGGTGGCGTCCTGATGGGTGGACTCGGCGGAGGTCGCGAGCACCCTGGAATGCTCGAACGGCGCGACGACGTCGAATGACTTTCCGGCCGGCCGGCGGGTAACCCCACCGATCACGGCACCCAGCTCCAGCGGCGAGGTGAACGCCTTCAGCGCGACGGTCAACCGCTCGCGCTCCGGACTGCCGGGGGCGTAGTCGAGCACGGTCTCGTTGACCGGCAGTGGCGGGTGCGTGATCGCGTCCATCGAGGAACTCCTATTTTCGGGCAGATCTATTCGGTAGTTTCCAGGTGTGCAGCGAAGCGTGAGTGCTCAGCCGCGGCCGAGCAGCGAGCGAAGGAAGAAAAGCAGGTTCGCCGGGCGCTCGGCGAGCCTGCGGGTGAAGTAGCCGTACCAGTCCGAGCCGTACGGCACGTAGACCCGCACCGTCTTGCCGGCGGCCCGCAGCCGCTTCTGCTCGTCGGGACGGATGCCGTACAGCATTTGGTGTTCGTAGCTCTCCGGGCCTCGGCCGTTGTCGGCGGCGAGCTTGCCGGCGATGGCGATCATCCGCGGATCATGGGATCCGACCATCGGATAACCGTTCCCGGCCATCAGCACCTTGAGCGCACGCACGTACGCGAGGTCGACCTGACGCGAGTCGGAGAACGCCACCGCAGCCGGCTCGTCGTAGGCGCCCTTGACCAGTCGCACGCGTGAGCCCGCGCCCGTGAGGCCGGCGAGATCCTTCGGTGTCCGCAGCAACATCGCCTGGATCGCGACACCGACGTCGGGATGGTCCTGCCGGATCGTGTCCAGGGCGTCGAGGGTGGAATCGATGGTGGTGTGGTCCTCCATGTCCAGCGTCATCCTGGCTCCGACGGCATAGGCGGCTTCCGCGATCTTCCGGGCGCCGGCGAGCGCGTACCGGGAACCATCGGTGCCGGTCAGCGCCTGCCCCACGGCCGAGAGCTTGACCGACAGCTCCGCGCCCGCCGCCAGCCCGGCCTCGCCGAGGGCACCGATGAGCTCCAGATACGCGGCCACGGCTCCATCGGCCGTAGCCGTATCGGTGGTGTTCTCGCCCAGATGGTCCATGCTCACCTGCAGCCCATCAGCCCGCAGTGCCGCAACTGCCGCAACCGCAGTCGCCGTACTCTCCCCAGCGACGAAGCGATCCACCACAGAGCGGGTCATCGGCGTCGCGGTGGTCAGATTCCGGACACGGTCGCTGGCCGACAGCGCCAGGATCGGCTTTCGAAGCAGGAACACGGGCGGGGATCACTCCTTCTACGGCCGGGCCGGATTGCTAATCGGGCGACTGTACGATTAGTTCCGATCCAGGCTATCAGCGACAGGCTTCGTCGGCACAAGCTCGTTCGGCCGGCTGCCGAAATGGCTGAACGGATTGACTGTCCGAATCGGAACCAAGGGAGGCTGAGCCGGTGACGCCGCTCCAAGATCATCGTTCGTGGCCCTCAGTGGTCGCGAAACGACCAACGATGGCCACCAACGATGATCTTGATCCCGGAGCACCGAGACGACGCCGGCCGCCGGAGGTGCGCCGCCGGATGCTCCTGGATGCCGCGCGCGGAGTCATCGCGGAGCGTGGTCTGCACGCCACCACTGTGCGCGACATCGCCGCCGCCGGCGGCGTGGCCGTCGGTACCGTCACCTATCACTTCTCCGGCATCGAAGAGGTGCTCGCCGGCGTTCTGGAGAGTGAGACGGAGAGGTACTCCGCGCCGATCTGGATGCGGGCGGCGACCGCCGCCACCGGACGGGACGGGCTCACGACGCTCATCGACGGGCTCGTCGCCTCCGACAGCCGCACGTACGAGCACTGGAAGCTGTGGCTCGATTTCTGGGCGCTCGCGGCGCACTATCCGCAGTACTCCAGCTGGCAGTCGCAGGTGTATCGAGACCTGCACCAGCTCACCGCGTCCATCCTGACCCGCGGCCAGCTGGACGGCACGTTGCTGGTTCCCGACCCGGCCACCGAGGCGGTGCGGTTCATCGCGCTGCTGGACGGACTGGTGGTGCAGTCCTATCTGCCCGAATCCCGACTGTCCCCCGGCGCAGCCAGGACCGCGTTGCATTCCTACGTGCAGGCCACGATGACCCCGCTGGCATAATCTGCACCGCAACACTCTGCACCGCCATACTCAGCTCGGCCATAGTTGCTCGGGAATACTCAGCACGCTCGGACTCAGCACCCTCGGACTCAGCACCCTCGGACTCTGCGCCCTCGCAAGCTGCCCGACAGTGAGCAGTTCGGGCGACAGATCGGGGAACGTTCATGCAGCTCGGCGGTAGTTCGGCGATCGTCACGGGCGCTGCGTCGGGCCTGGGGGCAGCGACGGCGGCAGCTCTGGCAGCGGCCGGGGTGGCCGTTATCGGGCTGGACCTGGCCGCAGGCTGGGAGCGCGGCGGCACCCCGCCGACGGGTGTCACCACCGTCGCGGGCGACGTCCGGGAATCATCGGATGTGGCGAACGCCGTCTCCGCTGCCGTCGCTACCGGGCGCCCGTTGCGCCTTGCGGTCAACTGCGCGGGGGTTGTCACGCCTGGGCGGATCCTGTCGCGAAAAGGTGTCCATGATCTCGATCAGTTCGCCCGGGTCATCTCCATCAACCTGGTCGGCACGTTCAACGTGCTGCGGCTGGCTGCCGAGGCCATCGCCGCCACCGAACCGCTGGACGACCAGGGGCTGCGTGGCTTGATCGTCAACACCTCGTCGGTGGCCGCCTTCGACGGGCAGATCGGGCAGATCGCGTACGCGGCGTCAAAGGGCGGAGTGGCCGCGATGACGCTGCCTGCCGCGCGCGATCTGGCGCAGTTGGGAATTCGCGTCATGACGATCGCGCCTGGCATTCTCGACACACCGATGATGGCTGCGGTGACGGAGGAATTCCGTACCGCCCTGGCCGCCAACGTGCCCTTTCCCTCCAGGTTCGGCAGGCCGGAGGAGTACGCCGCTCTGGTGCTGGCCATCGCCGCTCAGGACTATCTGAACGGCGAGACCATCCGCCTCGACGGCGCGCTGCGGATGCCGCCGCGCTGACCATTTGTTCACCGCTATCCGCAGCGAAACGACGTCAATCCCGGTCGATCTCCGCCACGGTCGGTATTTCGCCGGAACGCTCAGTCATCCAGCGGCGCAACGCGAGTGTGGCGAGCACGTCGTCCTCGTTGTACCGCAGAATCCGGTCCGCCATTTCGCGGTTCACCGGTTGTCCGTCGGGACGAAGAATCCCGGGGGCATCCACCGCAAGTCGGTACCAGGCCATCGAATTCTCACCACCTGGTTCTGGATCTCGCCAGGAAAAGCCGGCGATCGGTGCCAGCACCTTGAGTCTCATCGAACCGGGCACGATGAATTGATCGCGGATTTCCTGATAGATGTCGACCCATTCCTCCGACGCGCAGAACTCCGTGATCTGGGCCGGCGTCGGCATTCCCGGAACATCGGGATAGCGAAGGGGAGTCGAACGCAGCCACCGCTCCTCGGCCGATCTGGAATAGCAGTACGCCGCGAAAGTGAGTCCATGAGCCGCCGCAATTGCACGCAGCTCCGACAGGTAACTCCAGAACTGAGCAAATGCTCGACCTTCGTCCGCGTCAGGCAGTGGTTTCCAGCTGACGAAGGCGCGGTAGCCGGACTGCAGCCGCAGCGATTCCACGGCCGGTCCGGTCAGGTAGGTACCCCACAGATAGGCCCCGTCCTCGAGGAACGATTCCATGTCCACATCGAGTTCCAGATCGGCGCGCCGAACCAGCACCTCGTCGGTTCTGCGCACCAGAGCCAGGCCGGCCAACCAGGCCCTGGCGCGGACCCTCGCCGCGCCGGGATCCATTCCGGTCAAGGGCAACGCCGCCGCAACCTGGCCGCTCATTCCGGCCAACTCGTCCACTGTCCGGACGCCGACCGCATGCAGCACGTCGACGTCACCGCCGGCTGCGATCAGCGAGACGTCCCTGGCAGCCAACAGCTGCGCCGAACAAACCGGCCACCACGCACACCGGCGGCATTCACCGATCCGGGACGGCAGGGCCAACGGAGGACCTCCGGACGCGGCGGCGGTGGCGACCAGCAGTCGATCGTGAAACCTCAGGTCGTAGTCGGCCAGCACCGAAGCACCCGGTACTTCGAGTTGATGCCACAACAGGATTCCGGCATCACCGGCCATCCGGTCGGCGACTCCGGGTGCGGCTGCCGCCCCTTCGGCTTGTGACGCGCCCGGGCGGTCGACCGATGCGCTGGTGGAACCGCCTCGGCCGACAACTGCTCCGAACGCCTGGGAACCGGCCAGGCCCAGATCGCCGAGCAACCGGTGGAAATGGGCCAGGGCCAGCGTGTCGGCGGCGTGGGGCCGGCCTTTTCGGAGCGGATTCGGCGCAATCGCCAACGGATCGTCCAGCGGCGCGGTGAGGGCGCCACTACCGGGATCGGTCGTTCGGTGCGCCCGAATGATCACGGGACGGTAGCCGTCACCCACCCAGATGAGCAGATCGGGGCTGCCGAACCGGGTGTCACTGCGCAGCGCGGGGCCGAACACCACCGGAGGGCGCTCCGGCCCCGATGGATCCCAGGGATCCACCTGTTCGCCGAGAACGGCGCGCAGCGTGTCGAGTACCTCGACGCGGTGGGCCTCGCCGTCCGAGAGCCGGAGCCGAAGGCCGTCGTCGGTCGGCGAGCGAAGCAGTCGTGGAGCGTTCGGATCGGCGTCCAGATGTACTCGTCGCCGACAGCGACCCGCGGCGGCCGGGCCGAGGCGAAGCGGTGCGCCCGCGGCCGCGGCCGCACCGGGTCGCAGGTCTGGGGACCCGGCTGCGCTGGAACCGGCGAGTGTCATCCACACCAGCGTAGGAGGCGGGCTGGGATTCGCGCACCACACCGCTCTACGCTGTGGACAGGTACTGCGCCGGCGCGCTCTCAATGGTGCAACGGGACAGTACGAACGCGCGGACGAACGGTGGCCAACGCGCCGACGGACGGTGGTAGGTGCGACGACGGGAGAGCGGAATGTTCGGTAGGAAGAGCTCCGGCGGCAGGGCGGCCGCTCGCGCCGCCACCAAGGCGAAGAAGTCCGCCGACAAGGCGGCCGCTCGCGTCGCCGTCAAGGCGAGGAAGTCCGCCGACAAGGCGGCCGCAGGCGCTGCCGCCAGGGCGAAGAGCGCCGAGAAAGTCGCAGGGCGAGCCGAGAAGAAGGCCGTGAAGGTCGAGAAGCGCGCGGTGCAAGCGGAGAAGAATGCGGCCAAGGCGGAGCAGAACGCGGCGAAGGCCGAGCAGAAGGCCATCAAGGCGCGGAAGAACGAGCCGGCCGGGGTCCTCGGGGTCCTGCTCAGCCCGAAGACTGCCACCAAGGCCCTGGCTGTCGCCAAGGTCGTCGGGCCGGTGGTGGCACCGATCGCCCTCAAGGCCGCCACCACCGCGCGCGGTTTTCTCGACGAACGCCGGGCTATCAAACTGGGAGTGACGGCGGATCAGGTCGCCGCCTATCGCGGACCGACCGGCCCGGTCGGCGCCCGGATCGCCGCCCTTCGCTCCGCCGTCGAAGAGGTGCGCCGACGCCGAACCTCGGACCTGCAGGTGGTGCGATTCTCCGAGGTGGCCAAGGCACGACTGGGCGACCTGAACACGGCCGTGAACACCGCCGGTTCAATGCCGCCCGGCCGCCGTCGGATGACGTTGTCCGCGGTGAACAGGGAGCTGAATCAGATCGAGGCCGACCTGATGACCTATCTGGTCGGAACTCCGGGCTGACGATCCACCTGCGGTGGGCGCCGGTAGCCTGACGTCCGTGTTCGGTCCGACGTCCCTGCGGTGGCGAGTGCTGCGCTCGTCGGCGTTCGCCGTCGTTGCGGCGGCGCTGGCCGGGCTCGGTCACGTCATCGGAGGTGGCGGGCCGCCCGACGCTGCCGTGCTGGTGGTCGGTGCCGGCGGCGTCGCACTGATCTGCACCGGGTTGACGAGGCGCCGCCGCTCCGTCGCCGGTATCGCGGGCCTGCTGATCGCCTGTCAACTCGCGTTCCACCTGTTGTTCAGCCTGTCCCCCCACCTCATGGCGTCAGGGCCCACTGCGTCGTCCGGGCTCGCTGCGTCGTCCGGGCTCACTGCGTCGTCCGGGCTGCTGCCGACAGCCCCGCTGCGAATGCTCGCGGTGCACGGGATCGCCACTGCGCTGTCGGCGCTGACGCTGGCAAAAGGCGAGAAGTCGCTGTTCAAGCTGTTCGCGGTGCTGCGTCGAGCGGTCCGAGTTGTTCTGCTGCCAGGGGCGGTGGGCCTGCCGCCGCAGTGGGCAGCGGCTGTCGCGTACGCCTGGCCACATCCGTCCGGCGCACTGCTGTCCACCAGTCCGAGGCGAGGACCACCCGTCGCGAGGTAGTGCCACCAGGGCCGATGTCAGACCGACATCGGCAGCCTTTGCCTACCACTGGACCTCATCCGCGCGACGAACGAACAGGACTCCGATGTCGAACTTCCGCATGCCCCCGCCCTCCCGACCCATACCCACCCGACTCACCCGACAACCCACCAGGCCCACCCGAACTGCTCGGATCGCCCGGCCGACCCGGCTCGCGCTGCCGGCCCGACTCGGGCAGCCTGCCCGACCGCTGGCCGTCGGTCTCCTCGCCGCCTTGGGCCTGATGATCGGAGCCGGCGTCGCATCCGCCCACGTGACAGTCAACCCGGGCACCGTCGAAGCCGGCGCCTACACCGAGCTCACTTTTCGGGTTCCCAACGAATCGGCCAAGGCCAACACCGTGAAGATCACCGTCAACTTTCCCATGGACCATCCCTTCGCTTCCGTTGCCATCAAGAAGGAACCGGGATGGACGGCGAAGGCCACCACGTCGAAGCTCGCCACCCCGATTTCGGATGACGACAACGCCACCATCACCCAGGCGGTCAGCAGCATCACCTGGACCGCCAGCACGGGCAGCACGATCGCCCTCGGCGAATTCGCGGAATTCGACGTCTCGGTCGGCCCGGTACCGAGGGTCGACGCGGTGGCCTTTCGTGCCGTCCAGACCTACGACGACGGCAGCGTCGTGAATTGGAACGAACCCACTTCCGCCTCCGGCGTAGAGCCCGAGCATCCGGCGCCGGTGCTGCGCATCTCGACCGGCGGGACGGACGCAGCCGGAAAGTCCACCCCGGCCGCCGCTGCCGGTACACCGGCTTCCGGAGCAGCCGGGGCGATCACGGTCACCGCGGCGCCGCCGGTGCCGGGGGCCGTGGTGCCGACTGGAGCCGACAACCCGGCCCGCACCCTCGGTGTGCTCGGCATACTGGTCGGCGCGGTCGGCGTTCTGATCGGAGCGTTCGCCCTGCGCAGGCCTAGGGTGACCTCGTGAGCTACGGACGGCGCCTGTTGCGGATTGGCATTCTGGTCATGGTGATGGTCGGTTTCTCCGTCGGACTCGCAGGTCCTGCCTCTGCCCACGACGTCTTGATCTCCAGCAACCCTCCGGACGGGGCCAGTCTGACCAAGGTGCCCGCGTCGGTCACCTTCACGTTCGACCAGCCGGTGCAGAACTTCGACTCGGTCGTCTCGCTGATCGGTCCCGACGGGAAGCAGTACGCCGCCGGAAAGCCGTCCGTCAGCGGCAACACCGTCACCGGAACGGTGACCGCCGGCCCGGCCGGCGCGTACACAGCGGCCTATCGGGTGGTGTCCTCCGACGGACACCCGGTGACCGGCGAGGTCCATTTCACGCTGGCGGGCGACAACGGGCCGAGTTCGGTTGCGTCCTCCGGAGGTTCACCGGCTGCTTCCGAGGCCGCCTCGGCCGTCGCGTCGGCGTCAGCCGGCGGCCCGGCCGCCCAGCCGCCCAACAGTTCGGCAGTCCGATCGGATTCGAGCGGCCTGTCCGCATGGCTGTGGATCGGACTGATCGCCGCGGCCGTGGTGATCGCCTTCGCGGCCGTGCTGCTGATCCGACGGCCCGCCTCCCGAGGCGGAAAACGCAATGACACCTGAGCACCTGTGCACGGGTTCGGCGTAGCGATCGGTGCGGGCGGCCGCTGGGCGGCCACCTGAACATCGTGCGCCACCGCAGCCAGTCGCGAGCTGCCCGCCGGGATCAGGTGCGTCAGTCATGCAGACCGGTGGGCGCTGCATTCAACCGGGCCGACATGCACGCCTCCCGTTCTCGACCCCCGACGGGCTCCTACCTCCGCATCAGTGGCCCGATGAGTGGTGCGCGGTGTAGAGATGGAAGTAGTCGAAACCAGGCTTGAGCTCCCGGGACGCCCGAGGCACCGTTATCTTCTGCGACCAATCCGACCCTGACCGGGAAGCGCGGCGAGGATGCTGTGAGCGTCCACGCATTTTCCCGCTGCCAGCTCGCCCCGTCGTAGGACAGCCACGGGGTGTAGGTCTCGCCCTTTTTGTAGATCCGCAGCCACACCGTGATGTGTGACGGGTCCGCGTTGCCGCCCCGGAAGGAGCCGTCCGCGCTCGGTCCCTGCCCATTGCCCACCCAGCAGCAGGTGCGATTGGCCGGAGCCTCCTGCGAGGTGTGCTCGGCCGCCGCTGGGCATCGCTGGTCGCTGTACCGCGAGATCGCCGTGTTCGAACCCGGTTGCGGACCGGTGAGCGCACAGCTGGAGCCAGGCGCCACCGGATTGAGCGAGTTGCGCAGAGAGACCACCTGGGTCAGGTTGCCGTTCCAGGCGATCCCGTTCAGCACGTTGGTGTCGTCGTCGCTGTAGACGATCATGCCGGCCTGTTGCTGGGCGTTCTGCGGGTCGAAGTGCATTTTCGTCTCGACCATCCAATCCCCGGCGGGCGGCTTCTGCAGCACGATGTTCTTGGTCGGCGAGTAGGTGGTGCCCGGGGAACTGATTCGCTGGTACCCGTCGAGGTTGCCGTTGCTGGTCAGGCTCAGGGCGCCGTCGCCGGCGAACCCGTGCAGCGACGCGTCCGGCCGCAGCCAGGACCATTGGCTGCCGATCGTGCCGCCGAAGTCGTCGGACGCGGCGCGGTCCAGCCGACCCGGTGTCGGTGCGTCCATCGCCTGCGCTCGATCGTCGGTCCTACCTGCCAGCGTCACGTTGTCGAAGTTGGCCGTTGTGCCGTCGGTGGTCAGCGCGATTCGACCGCTCCGCGGTTGAGCAGGGCCGTCATCTTGGCGTCGAGGTACCCGCGGGCTCGCCTTTTGTTCCTCGGAGGCCTTCGACGAGATCGACAGGTACTGGCCGGGGTTTCCGACGGTATCGGTGGGGTTACCCTTGCCGCCGTCCACCTGTGGGAAGTTCATATATCCAAGATGGCCGCCGGAAACGAAGTCGCCGCCGTCGGTGGCCATGCTTCCGTAGGTCCACGAGCCGTGGAGCATCATGGCCGCCTTACCCGTGTAGAGCAACGCCTGGTCGGCGTTGGAATCCGCGGTGATGGACGAGAACCCCTTGATGAAGCCGTTGGCTTTGATCAGCGCCTGCATCTGGGTGAGTGCCTGGATGGCCGCCGGGTTGGACCAGCCATTCTTCTCACCGGCGAAGATCGCCTGGAACACTTCACTGCCGCCGATGCGGTCGAAGACGAATTCCAGCCACATCATGTTGGTCCACCGCGATTGACCGCCGAGGGAAAATGGCGCGATGCCCTGAGCATTGAACTTCGGTACCAGGGCCATGATGTCGCCCCAGGTCTGCGGGGGCTTCGCGCCGACCTTGTCGAACGCAGTCTTGTTGTAGTACAGCACGATCAGCTGCACCGTCTCGCAGGGCATCGCGTAGATCTTGCCGCCGATCGTGGCAGCACCGAACGAGGAGGGGAACAGCCTGCTCTTGACGGCGGGATTGGCGGTGAACCAACTGGTCAGATCTTCCACCTGGTTCGCATCGACATAGCTCTTCAACCCTCCACCGCCCCAGCCCCAGATCAGCGTGGGTGCCTGTCCGGCGCCGATGGCCGTTTTGATCTTTGTCTTGTAGGCGTCGTTCTGGAAGGTGGTCGGCTGGATCTTGGTGGAGGGATTTGCGGTGTTGAAGCGTTTGACGGTGTTGGTGCGGATACCTTCGCCGGGTTGCCCGGTGAGATACCAGTAGCTGGCGCTTCCGGTCGCGCCGGAGGAACCGGTGGCGGCGACGCCACCGCTCGCACCGGCGCCACCGCTTGCACCGGCTGCCGCCTTCGGCCCAGAATTTCCGCCGCAGGCAGTCAGGCCCAATCCGCCGCCGGCAGCCAGAGCCAGGCCGAGGAACTTCCGGCGAGACGTCGTGCTGGGATCCATGAATGATCTCCCTACTTGATGAGGCCACGGCCTCGCCGTGCGATCTGCGTTGATCGCAAAGGCGACCCTAGTTTTCGAAACGCCGAGTGTCAATAGTTTCCGAATTTCGGCGAATCTTGAGAAACTGTCGCAGCGACTTGCTGTGCCTGGCCCAACGTTTCGCGCGAATGAACCATCGAAACTTTTCGCTACCCGCTCTCTACAGGCTTCAGAGTTTCGGGCTGGAGTGGGCGATGACAGCAAGGCGATGCAATGACCACGCTTCGCATCGTCGAGGCCGGTATGGTCGGCGTCTCGGCGTCGGACAGTTGGTGCCGCTGCGAGTTCCGGCCCACCGCACCGCTTCGGCGGTTCGGGCACCACCGCTGATCGGGAACTCCGGCGGTTGTCACTTCCGTGGTCGTGTCGGTGGAGAACGGTGAGGAGCAGGGCATGAGCGGCGATTCGGACAGGCAGGCGCGGCCGACGCTGGCTACGGTCGCCGCGTCCGCCGGCGTGTCCGTCGCCACCGTCAGCAAGGTGCTCAACGGAAGGAGTGACGTCGCCGCCGCGACCCGCATCATCGTCCAAGAAGTGTTGCAGCAGCACAACTACATGCGTTCGTACCCGCAGCGGCCGGACGCAGCGGCCAGCCCGACGGTCGAGGTGGAAATCGATGGTGCGCTCGCTGCGTACTCCTCGGAGGTGGTGCAGGGCGTCATCGACGCGGGCTCTGCGGAGGGGGTCGCCATCGTCGTGAGCTCCCACGTCGGGGGCGCCGGCAACAGGCCGAGAGAGCGCCCCGCGGTGTGGGCGCGTTCGCTCGCATCGTCCGGTCGTCGAGGCCTGATCGCCGTTACCAGCCAGCTGACGGACGATCACCTCACGGCGCTGACCACCATGGCGAAGATTCCGCTCGTCGTGGTCGACCCGATGAACATGCCGCGGGCGAGGGTCACGAGCGTCGGGTCAACGAATTTCGCCGGCGGGCTGACCGCGACACAGCATCTGCTGTCGTTGGGCCATCGCCGGATCGGCTACGTCGGTGGATATCAGGCCGCCGCCTGCAACCAGGCCCGAGTCTCCGGTTACCGGGCCGCCATGGAGGGAGCAGGCGCGCCGATCCTGACCGGGTACGTCACGACGGGGCCGTTCGACTACGACAACGGTGTCACCATGGGCACCGCAATGCTCGGCCTGACCGAGCCGCCAACAGCCATCTTCGCCGCCTGCGACGAAATCGCCCTCGGAGTCATCGAGGCGGCCAGAAGCCGAGGTCTGAATGTCCCGCACGACATCAGCATCGTCGGGTTCGACGACACCCAGGTCGCGCGCATGGCCGCACCACCCCTGACCACGGTCCGCCAGCCACTCCGGGAGATAGGCGGAGTCGCGCTTCGCACAGCGCTACGCCTGGCATCGGGCGAAACGATCGAATCCCATCACGTCGAGCTGGCGACCACGCTCATCATCCGGGGGTCGACGGCACCGGCCGCCACAGGGACCTGAACTCGCCGATCGAACGGTCTTCGGCGTTCTCCTCGACGTTCCCGAGCCCGAGCTGGGCCGTCGGCCGTTCGCGGCGGAAGACGAAGGGGTACTCCTGGTCTTCCCTGGGTGCCAATTCGTCTTTCCCTGGGTGCCAATTCCTCGAGCGGTCCCGCCTGCTGCCGATCACGGCGAACCGCCGGTGAGACAATCGGCCGGTGAACGGCCCAACGTATGACCCCGCCCGCCACCGCACCGACACCCGCGAGGCCTACGACCGGCTCGCCGACGTGTGGTCGGATACCACCGATGACGGCCCCTACAACGGTGGCCTGGAACGGCCGGCGCTACGCAGCCTGGTGCCGCAACCGCTCACCGGCCGCACGGTGCTCGACGCGGGCTGCGGTTCCGGTGCCCAGTGCGCCTGGCTGATCAGCCAGGGGGCCGACGTCGTCGGAATCGACCTGAGTCCCCGCATGGTCGACCAGGCCAGCCGGCGCTGCGAAGGACGGGGACGGTTCGTGGTGGCCGACCTGGCTGATCCGCTGCCGGTCGAGCCGCGCTCCTTGGACGGCATCACCAGCTCGCTGGCGTTGCACTACCTGGCCGACTGGACGGTGACCCTGCGGTCATTCGCGACGGCCCTGCGACCCGGCGGCTGGGCGGTCATCTCACTCGACCATCCCGCCGGTCCGCCGCTACCTGGCCAACGGGGCGGTTACTTCGATACCGAGTTGGTCAGCGATACCTGGCGCAAGGCGGAAGTCGAAGTGACCCAGCAGTTCTGGCGCCGGCCGCTCGGCGTCGTCGTCGACGCGTTCGCCGACGCCGGCTTCGTTGTCGACCGGATCGTGGAGGCACGGCCTGGTCCGGACGCCCTCCGTCGCTGGCCCACGGAGCTCGCGAACGCCGCGAAGATTCCCTCATTCATCATCTATCGACTCCTGTTGTCGCGAACCTGAAGCCGCGACCGGCGGCTGACTGTCGGACGGACGGCCAGCGGTGGACGGATGCGCAGAGATCCAGTAGCGATCCCCTCCTCCAGCGGCGACTCGGAGCTGGGTGGGTGGCTCGTCGCGCTCGCCGGAGCTGCCAACGTCGTCCTGATCCAGGCGGGCACCTTCATCATCTCCGCGATGTCGCTGCTGTCCATCCGCGTCCGCGAGCCGAAACCCGTCTCGAGTCCTGACCGTGCGCACTTGCGAACCGAGATCACCCAAGGATCGGAGCACTGGCCCTACCCGGCCCACTCGTCGTCCTGCTCAGCGTCGAAGCCGCCGGCGAACTGGCCAATTCCTTTACGCCACCACCACTGTCAGCTTGCGGCAACGCGTCTGCCGGGAACGCATGCTCGGCCGCGTCAACGCCACGAGTCCTCGTCCTGGGCTGTTCCTTCTCGGCGCCCTCATCGGCGGCATGTTGGGCGAATTTTTCGGCGTTCGCGCAATTGTGGTTCGCAATGAGCATCACCTGCGTCGCGCCGACCCCGTCGTCCTTGCACTCCGCCACATCCGCGACGTATTCAAAATTCAGGCAGCCATCACGGCTCGCCATCCGCTCCTTCTCCCGACCGCAGGGTCAGCTCCGCTCCTGCATCGGCATCACGACTTCCCGGACGATCAGCTGAACGGCCGCCGCCACCGGAACGGCCAGCACCGCGCCCGTCACCCCGAGCAGTGCGCCGCCGACCAGCAACGCGACGACGACGGCGCCGGTGGAGATGTCGACCTGCCGACGCATCACCCGTGGATACAACCAGTAGGCCTCGAAGAGGTGCTGGGTGAGGTAGAACGCCGCAGCAACGATGCCGATGGTCAGTGATTGGGTGAAGCCCAGCAACGTCATCGAGATGCCGACAGTGATCGGTCCGATGACCGGAACGAAGTCGAGGACGGCCGCGCCGAGCGCGATCGCCCACGGATACGGCAACCCCACGATGGCAGCGAATCCACCTGCGACCAGGCCGGCCTGGATCGCAACGATGGTCGCACCGGACAGGTACCCGCCCATCTGCTTGAAGATCTTGTCGCCCAGGTCGGTGACGCGCGTCCGCTTGGTCGCCGGCGCCAGGCGGTACGCGGCCAACTTCATCTTCGGGAAGCCGGCGAGGAAGAACAGGGTCAACACCAGGACCACCAGCAGGTCGGCGGCGATGGCGGCCACCGTGACACTGGCGCTGAGAATGCTTCCGGCGGCTCCGCTGCCGACGGTCTTGATGAAATCCGAATTGTTGATGGCGTTGAGAAATCCGTACTTCTGGTTCAGACCGTTGATGGTGCTGTTGTGCTGCAGTTTCGTCAGCAACGCCGGAACGGACTGCACGAAGCTCGCGAGCTCCGTGACGACCGGCGGCACGATCGCGTAGATCGCCCCGCCCAGAGCGGCCAGCAGGGCAAGGAATACGGCCGCGACGGCCCATCCTCGTTTCAGGCCGCGTCGGACCATCCACCCGACGGCCGGGTCGAGCCCGATGGCCAGGAGCAGCGCGACGGCGATCACGATCAGGGTGCCACGCAAGGTGTCGAGCGACAGGTACGTCACGTACGCGAGCAGCACTCCCAATCCGCCGAGAAACCCGGTTCGGAACGGGTGCGAAGCCGATGTCTCGGCTCGTTGGTCCTCGGCACCGGCTTGCTCCAGGGCCAGCCGGCTCGCCTCCGCCGCCGCCACCGCGGCCTGCCCGACCCGAGCGTTGCGTTCCGCCGTCATCCGGTTCGCCATGGTGCTGAACGTCGTCGCCAGCCCCGCACCGCGGCGACGCTGGATGACCGCCTGCGCCGCGACCGGATCTCCAGCTGCTGCCGCCTCGTTCTCGGCCGCCTCCTTCGCAGTGAAGGCACCTTCGACCTTGTTCAACTCCTCCAACGCGGCGTCGAGCGCCTTGTCGAGTGCCTCGTTCCTGGCCGCCAGTCGATCCGGACCTGCTCCATCAGTCGTCATCCGGCGGTTTCCATCACGCACTCCGCTGCACGTCGGGGATGTTCGGCCATGATGCGATCGTGGCACAGCTGAGCGTCCGTCCGTTGACGGGCCGTCCTCGGCACCTTCCGCCGGGCCGACGACGCGCTGACCGAAGCGTTCGCCGAGGCTCCGCGCTGCGCAGCTGACCACAAAGCGGCGTGCCCATTGACCGGCCGTGGCGGGCTCAGTCACTACCGCCACCTGGCCGGGCCGGTGCCCGGCCCTCTAAGAGCTGCGGCCCGTGCCGACCAACGGTCAGGCGTTTGACCGGCACGGAGCGGGCGGCGGTGCGTGCATTGGTGAACACCGGCGACTAGCGGGGTCGAGCGCCGCCTCAGGGGCGAGCACTGACCAGGTCCTGCAGAATGTCGGCGACCTTCCCGGGCAGCTGACCAACGATTGCTACTTGGACCGGCCCGTCGACGATCTGCAAAAACTTGAAGACCACTTGGGCCCGGCCGGTGTTGCTGCTCAGCCAGTACGCCAACATGCTGACCAACGCCAGCGGCCATTGCGCCGCGACAAAGCCCACCAACTCGACCCCAAAACCTTCGAAAAGGTCGCCCGCAAAGTCCTGGCCGCCGCCGACCCCGACGGAAAACTCGACGAGAGCACCGCCGCGTCGAAAATGGAATTCACCTTCGACGGCCGCAACACCCGCACCGGACTGACCCCCATCAAAGGACAACTCGACGACCATGGCGTCGAAGTCATCCGCAAAGCCCTCGACGCGCTCGCCGCACCACAACCCCGAACCGGCGGCCTCAAAGACACCCGCCCACCGGCCAACCGCAACGCCCACGCCCTCATCGCCGCCCTCCGCAGCTACCTCGACGCCGGCGCCGGACCCCTCCACGGCGGCGAACGACCCCACTTGAGCATCACCCTCGACTGGGAAACCTCACCGGCACCATCAGAAACGCCACCTACCCCACCGGCGGAACCCTGAGCCCCGCCCAAGCCCGCCGATTCCTCTGCGACGCCGAAATCATCCCCGCCGTCCTCGGCAGCAACAGCGAAGTCCTGGACATCGGCCGCAAAACCCGAACCTTCCCCGCCCCCATCCGCCGAGCCATCACCCTCCGCGACAAAGGGCTGCATCTGGGACGGCTGCGACCGCCCCCCCAACTGGTGCGACGGCCACCACATCAAATACTGGCAACGAGACCACGGACCCACCAGCTAAACCAACGGGGTCCTACTCTGCCCCCACCACCACACCGAAATCCACAAAGGCGAATGGACCATCCACCTCGCCCCCGACGGCACTCCCGAAACCATCCCACCCACCTAGCTGGACCCCACCCAAGAACCACGCCGAAATCAGATGCACCACATCACCACACCGACCCCGAATCCCGATGGCTGAGCGCGCACCACATGATTGCGTCCGCCGAGGGCTCCGACGGGCCAGCAGAGGACTCGGGCCAGCCGAGACACTGTCGCTGGGCCGCGCCGGCGTCGCGCGGCGACCTGTCCTGCGCGAAGGACCAATTAGGATCAGAGCACTCGACGAGCCATTCACTTCCCGGCTCGCCCGGTCCCGACCAAGCTTTGGAGCCAGCATGTATCGCAGTCGCCCCACTGTGCTCGCCGCCGCGTTGACTGCCGTCGCCCTTTCCGTTTCGGCCTGCGGTTCGTCGACGCCCGCGGCCACCTCGGCCGCGGGCGGATCCTCGTCCGTCGCGTCGTCGGCTGCAGTAGCTTCGTCGAGCGCTCGGACTTCGGGAGCTGCACCGTCGGGAGCTGCATCGTCCGGCTCGGCGTCCACTGCTGCAACGTCCGGCGCGGCATCCGCTGCGCCACCCTCCAGCGCCGTGCCCTCCAGCGCTGCGCCCTCCGGCGCCGTGTCCACACGCGCCGGGTCCTCGGGCGCCCAATCCTCTCCCTCCTCGAAGGGGCTGGCCGGGTGCACCCCGAAGACCCTCGAGACGACGACCGCCGGCACGTTGACGATCGCTACCGACAATCCGGCGTACGACCCGTGGTTCTCGAAGAACGACCCGTCCAACGGGAAGGGCTTCGAGTCCGCCGTCGCCTACGCGGTCGCCACCACGCTCGGTTACTCCAAGAGCCAGGTGAAGCGGATCAAGCAGTCGTTCAATGCGGCCATCTCGCCGGCGCCCAAGAATTTCGACTTCGACATCAACCAGTTCACCATCACGCCGACCCGGGCCAAGGCGGTCGACTTCTCGACCGGGTACTACGACGTCACCCAGGCCGTGGTGACGGTGAAGGGCTCCAAGCTCGCCGCTGCCAAGTCCGTCGCCGATCTCAAGGGCGCGAAGCTCGGCGCGCAGATCGGCACCACCAGCCTCGATGTGCTCAACACCATCATCGCGCCGAGCACCAAGCCCACGATCTTCCCGACCAACGACACCGCGGTCGTTCAGCTCAAGAACGGTCAGGTGGACGGAATCGTGGTCGACACACCGACCGCCTTCTACATGGCGGCTGCTCAACTGGACAACGGCGTCATCGTCGGCCAGTTGCCGGCCGGCAACGGTCCGCACGAGCAGTTCGGGCTGCTGCTGGACAAGGGGTCGCCGCTGACGTCCTGCGCCGGCAAGGCCGTCGATCTGTTGCGGCAAAACGGCACTCTGGCGAAGTTGCAGACCACCTGGCTGGCCAACGCCGGTGCTCCGGTTCTGAAGTAGGAGGACGGACCGAACAAGCAGTGACGAGCCGTTCCATGTCGTCGGCCGGCGGGACGAGTCGTTCCACGTCTTCGGCCGACGGCTGGGTTCCGTCGAAACGGCAACTGGAACGCCTGGCGTACCGACGATCCAGAACGGTGCGCTCGAATGTGATCGCCGGCGCGTCGACCGTGCTGCTGGCGGTCGTCGTCGGGTGGCTCGTCGTGCACACCCAGGGCTGGCCGCGATTCCGATCGGCGTTCCTCGACGTCGACTACGGCCGGCAGGTGTTCGCCGACATCGCCAAGGGGTTGTGGCTCAACGTCCGTCTCATGGTCGTCTGCGAAGTCGTCATCCTGGTCCTGGCCATGCTGCTGGCGCTGGCGCGGTCGCTTCGCGGCCCGGTGTTCTTTCCGGTTGGGGCCGCGGCGACCATCTACACCGACGTGTTCCGTGGATTGCCGCTGCTGCTGGTGCTGTACCTGCTCGGCTTCGGCGTTCCCGCGCTGCGGATCGCGTGGCTGCCCAACGACGCATTGGTCTGGGGTGGGGTCGGTCTCGTGCTCACCTACGCCGCCTACAACGCGGAGGTGCTGCGGGCCGGATTGGACTCGGTGCATTCCTCGCAGCGGGCGGCTGCTCGTTCGCTGGGCCTCAGTCACGGCCAGACCATGCGTCATGTCGTTGTGCCGCAAGCAATTCGACGGGTGATGCCGCCGCTGCTCAACGATCTGGTGTCACTGCAGAAGGACACCGCACTGATCGCCGCCCTCGGCACACGCCGTACTACGACGCGGTGCTGCAGGCCCAGATCGATACCCAGACCACCTACAACTACACCCCGTATGTCATCGCCGGGTTGTTGTTCCTCGTACTGACGATTCCGATGACGCGGTTCACCGACTGGGTGGCGCGTCGACAGGGCTGGGTCACTGCCGGAGCGACGGTATGACGGCTCCGCCGCTGCTGAGCATCGCGAACCTGCGCAAGAGCTACGGCGAAAACGTCGTCCTGGACGATCTCTCGCTCGAGGTCGACCGGCACCGGTGCGTGGTACTGATCGGCGCCTCCGGGTCCGGGAAGTCGACGTTGCTGCGGTGCGTGAATCTGCTGGAGACGGTCGAGGACGGCACCATCGAACTCGACGGCCTCGATATCACCGATCCCAGGACGAGGGTCGACGAGGTGCGGAGCCGGGTCGGCATCGTCTTCCAGTCGTTCAATCTGTTTCCACACATGTCGGTGCTGGACAACGTGACGCTGGCATCGCGGGTGGTGCACAGAGTGCCGAAGGCGCAGGCCGAGCAGGCTGCACTACAGATGTTGGAGCGGGTCGGACTGGCCGACAAGGCCGGCGCCAGGCCGGACAACCTGTCCGGCGGCCAACAGCAACGCGTCGCCATCGCCAGAGCGCTGGTCAACAAGCCGGTGCTGATGCTGTTCGACGAGGTCACCAGCGCGCTGGACCCGGAGCTGGTCGGCGAGGTGCTCGGCATGTTGACCGAACTCAAATCCGAGGGAATGACCATGCTCGTCGCAACACACGAGATGGGCTTCGCCAAGCAGGTGGCCGACCGGGTCGTTTTCCTGGCCGACGGCACAGTGGCCGAGGCCGGGCCGCCGGAACAGGTCCTGGTCGATCCGGTCGACCCACGCACCCAACGCTTCCTGCGGCGCATCACCGAGGCTGGAAGGCTCTGAGCCGCTCCCCCCTGCCGGTCAGAACGGTGCCAGGGTTTCCTGGGACACTGTCGGCAAGGGTTGGACCGCAACCGTCCACCGCAACCGTCCACCGCGACCGTCCACCGCAACCACCGGCGTGAGAGGTTTCTTGCAGATGAGCGATACCGACGTCCTGGTCATTGGGGCGGGACTGGCCGGACTGGTCGCGGCAGCCGAGGCCGCCGACGCCGGGCGGCGCGTCACGGTGATGGACCAGGAGCCGGCAGCCTCCATCGGCGGCCAGGCCTGGTGGTCGTTCGGCGGCCTGTTCTTGGTGAACAGCCCCGAACAGCGTCGTCTTCGCATCAGGGACTCGGTCGAACTGGCCCTGGACGACTGGTTCGGATCCGCCGGGTTCGACCGGCCGGAGGATCACTGGCCCCGGGAGTGGGCCAAGGCCTACGTCGACTTCGCGGCCGGCGAGAAGCGCTCCTGGCTCAGGGATCAGGGCATCTCGCTGTTTCCCGTCGTGCAGTGGGCCGAGCGTGGTGGCTATCAAGCCGGTGAGCACGGCAACTCGGTGCCCCGGTTCCACATCGCCTGGGGTACCGGCCCGGCCGTGCTGAAGCCGTTCGTCCGGCGGGTGATGGAGCACGTGAGCGCCGGTCGCATCAGGTTGCTGTTCCGCCACCGGGTCACCCGGCTGCTCAGTGTCGACCGGCGGGTGACTGGCGCGGCCGGCGAAATACTGGTGCCGTCCAGCGTCGCGCGGGGAGCGAAGTCAGCGCGGGAGGTGGTCGGCGAATTCACCCTGTCGGCCGGGTCGGTGATCGTCGCCTCCGGCGGCATCGGTGGCAATCATGACCTGGTGCGGGCGAACTGGCCGACCGGCTACGGCGACCCGCCCTCGACGATGATCTCGGGAGTGCCTGACTCCACCGACGGTTTGATGCTGGGGGTCACCGAGGCCGCCGGCGGCCGAGTCATCAACGGCGACCGGATGTGGCACTATCCGGAAGGGGTGATCAACCACTCCCCGGTCTGGCCCAGCCACGGAATTCGAGTGCTCTCCGGTCCGAGCCCACTGTGGTTGGACGCCACAGGTTCCCGGTTGCCCACGCCGCTGTTCCCCGGCTTCGATTCGCTCGGAACCGTCCGGCACATCACCTCGACCGGCTACCCGTATTCGTGGTTCCTGACGAACAGGCGCACCATCGGCCCGGAGTTCGGGCTCTCCGGCTCCGAGCAGAACGACGATCTGACCGGGCGCTCGGTGTCCAAACTCCTGGTCGAACGGTTCGGCGGGAAGATCACTCCGGCAGTGCAGGCGTTCCTGGACAAGGGCGCCGACTTCCTGACTGCGGACACCCTGCCCGAGCTGGTCGGCAAGATGAACGCTCTGGCCGGCAACGACCTCATCGACGCCGGCGCACTGGAGCGAACGGTCCGTCTCCGCGACGGCCAGGTCCGCACCGGGCTCGGCAAGGATCCGCAGATCGTAGCGACAGCAGGCGCCAGGAATTATTTCGGCGACCGCAGGATGCGCACGGTCGAGCCCCACGAGATCCTGGACCCGGGGTCCGGGCCACTGGTGGCAGTGCGACTGCATATCCTGACCAGGAAAACGCTCGGTGGTCTGGAAACGGATCTGTGCAGCGCAGCACTGGGCCGCGACGGTCTGGGCCGGATCGACGGCCTGTTCGCAGCCGGCGAGGCTGCCGGATTCGGCGGCGGCGGCATGCACGGGCATCGAGCGCTCGAAGGCACCTTCCTCGGCGGTTGTCTGTTCAGCGGTCGCACCGCCGGCCGATCGGCCGCACTGCTGGACTGACCCTGAGTACTGGTATCGAATGCGGTTACGGGCAAAATGACGGCATGACTTCTTCGCATCCGATCAAGATCGGTGTCCAACTCCAACCCCAGCACGCCGACTACGCCCAGATCCGGGACGCTGTCCTACGGTCCGAGGACGCCGGCGTCGACATCGTCTTCAACTGGGACCATTTCTATCCGCTGTACGGCGACCCTGACGGCAAGCACTTCGAATGCTGGACCATGTTGGCCGCCTGGGCAGAACAGACGGAGCGGGTCGAGCTCGGCGCGCTGGTGACCTGCGGTGGCTACCGGAACCCGGACCTGCTGGCCGACATGTCCAGGACCGTCGACCACATCTCCGGTGGCCGCCTGATCTTGGGAATCGGCAGCGGCTGGTTCGAGAAGGATTATGACAACTACGGCTACGAGTTCACCACCGCAGGCGAGCGCCTCAACCTGCTGGGCGAATACCTGCCCCGCATCGAGGCCAGGTTCAAACAGCTCAACCCGGCGCCGACGCGCGACATCCCGCTGCTCATCGGTGGCGGTGGCGAGAAGAAGACGCTGCGGTACGTGGCCCAGTACGCCGACATCTGGCACGTCTTCGGCGATCTGGACACGTTGACGCGCAAGTCGCAGATCCTGCAGGAGCACTGCACGACCGTCGGTCGGGACGCCGCCGAGATCCAGCGATCGACCGAGCTGTCCAAGGACTCCGATGCTTCGGCGGCGGATGCGTTCGCCGATCTCGGGTTCAGCCTTTTCACCATCGGCATCAACGGTCCTGACTACGACCTCTCGCAGGTCGAGCCCTGGCTGAAGTGGCGGGACCAGCGCAACGGCTGATTTTCTTTCCAGGTTGCGGCTGCGGATCATCGATTCGTGGACCGTTGGACGGCGGACCGGCGCAGCCGTCCGCCGTTCAGCATTCTGCTACCTCTGCGTCACCGAACCGTCACATAACGCTTTGGAAACGGAGCCGACAAACGGGTCGGCGACTACGTATAACAAAGGAGAGCAAAGAGCAGTCGTCGTCGGGGCGAAGGAGCGAGTTGCCCGTTGCGCCGTTCGGGCGCCTGGGGTAGGTCGCGACTTCAGGTCGGAATGGTCGCACCGAGTTGGTGCGCAGCGACCACCGGTACGAGTTCGAAAACCGGTGGCCGTCTGCATTCGAGTCGCGTTCCTGCGTGACGAGAATCCGCTTCGAGCTCTCTCCTACCTGCGCATCCGGCGACACCGAAGAAGATTGGGCCCCAGCGTGCTTCCCGCGGCCAGCAGTTATGTGGACATGTTCGACGACGAGTACCCCTTGCTCTCGGAGGTCGATCATCCTGCCCACGGCGCCATTCGAGTGCCGGACGGGCGAACCCTTGCCTGGGCGGAATACGGGAGCGCGCGCGGCGTGCCCTGCATCCTCATCCCTGATCAGGGGTCCTCACGACTTGCTCCGACCTGGCTGCTGCACGACGCCGCGCTGCCCTCGGCGGTGCGCCTGCTTGCCCTGGACCGCCCGGGCACCGGCGCCTCCGATCCGATCGGACCGGACGGCCGGAACGAACCGGCCGAGGACCTGCGACGCCTCGTCGACACGCTGGCCGTCGGTCGGGTCGCGGTGGTGGGCATCGGACAGGGCGTCCAGGACGTTTTCGAGTTCGCCACCCGCCATCCCCGCCTGGTGGCTTCGGTCACCGCAGTTTCGCCGCGGCTGACGGCGCCGACGCCGAGTCGGCGCCGGCTGCTCCACCCCTTCGCCGAGCGTCCGGCCAGGGTCGGCGGCGGCCTCCTCGATTCCTGGCTCACCGCCCTCGGGGACGGCGACCTGAATCAGGAATCCACCTGGATCAGAGCGCTGTCCCGGATGACACCCGAGGCGACGGCAGCACTGGGCAACCGCTGGCGTGAGGCCGACTTCCGCTCGGCCGTGGCCACGGATCTCGCGCAGACCCACAACGGCTCGAACACCGAGCCCCACCCCGGCAGGGTGGCTACGGCAGCAGCGGAGGCGACCGGTTGGATCCGCAATCCGTCCGCCCACGCGGTCCCGGTGCACGTCTGGCATGGGCAACAGGAGGGGAACACCGCGCTCTCGGACGTCAGATCGGCGGTCGGTGACCGCGCCGGCTGGAGCGTCACGGGTCTGGCCGGTCCCACCGCCGTCTTGGGCGGCTGGCCGCAGATTCTCTCCGCCGCTGCGAACTCCTTCAGCATTGCCGCCGCCGCCTGACCGTTACGCGGTGGCTACTGGTAGCGAACCGTGCGGTCCGGCAACGAGTTCGTCCTGATCAGCGCCGCGTACCAGAAGGCCGAGTCCTTCCAGGTTCGCTCGAGAGTCTCGAAGTCCACGCGGATGATGCCGAATCGGCGGTCATATCCCCACGACCACTCGAAGTTGTCGAGCAGCGACCAGACGAAGTACCCGCGCACGTCGATGCCCGCATCGAGTGCGGCGCCCACGGCGTCGAGATGCCGGTACAGGTAGTCGACCCGGTCGTCATCGTGCACCCGACCGTCGTCTGAGAGCTCGTCGTAGAACGCGGCTCCGTTCTCGGTGATCATCAGCGGCACCTCCGGATACCGCCCGCCCACCTTGACCAGCAGTTCGGTGAGGGATGCGGGGTCGACGTTCCAGCCCATGGCCGTGTGCGGGCCCGGTTGCGGGAGGAACTCGACATGATCCGCACCGACCCACGGGCTGGCCGTACCGGCGCCGTGATCGTGTGCCTCCTGCCGGTCACCCGCGCCGCCGAACTTCCGAACGCGGCCGGACGAGTAGTAGTTGATGCCCAACAGCGACATCGGGATGTTGATCAGCTCGAGGTCCCCGTCCTGGACGAACGACCAGTCGGTGATCGACGCAGTGTCCGCCAGCAGGTCGGCGGGATAGCGGCCCTCGAGGAGCGGCTGCAGGAACGCCTCGTTGCCGAGGTTGTCGATGGCGCGCACGGCATCGAGATCGTCGGCCGACTCGGGATCGTCCGGGTGGGTCACGTGCAGATTCAACGTCACCGAAATCTTGGTGTCGGCACCCAGAACTTCGCGGATGGCACTTCCGGCCAGCCCGTGCGCCAGGTTGAGGTGGTGAACCGCGGCGAGTGCCGACGCGCCGTCGGTGATGCCGGGCGCATGCACGCCGGAGCCGTAGCCCAGGTATGCCGCGCACCACGGCTCGTTCAGCGTCGTCCAGACGGAGATCCGATTCCCGAACTCCAGGGCCATTCGCCGTGCGTAGGCAGCGAACTTGACGGCAGTTTCCCGGTTTGTCCAACCGCCCTCGTCCTGGAGCTCCTGCGGCAGGTCCCAGTGATACAGCGTCACCACGGGCTGCACCCCGGCCGCCAGCAAGGCATCCACCAGGTTCGAGTAAAAGGCGATGCCTTCGGCATTGAACTCGCTGGTGCCGCCGGGCTGCACCCGCGGCCAGGAGATCGAGAACCGGTAGGCATGCAGGCCAAGGCTTTTGATGTGACCGACGTCCTCGGACCAGCGGAAGTAGTGGTCGTCCGCGACATCGCCGGTGTCACCGTTGAGCGTCCGGCCCGGTGTGTGGCTGTAGGTGTCCCAGATGGACGGCCCGCGGCCGCCCTCGTCGACCGCACCTTCGATCTGGTAGGACGCTGTGGCAGATCCCCACAGGAAGTCGTTGCCGAAGGTGCGGGCGCTGCTCGTCATCGATACTCGTCTTTCGTCCGTTGCTGACTCGACTGGCTGACTCGACTGGTGCGGCGAGCTTACGGGGCCGGGCGGGTGCGACCGGCCGACCGGGGGGCCAGTGCAGCGCTACCTGTTGTCGAAGGCTCCACGCCGACAATCCCGCACGTGTAGTCCCAGTCGCAATTCGGCGACGACCCGATGGCCGACGACCGACCCACGACTTGCTCCGGCGCGCGGATTGATCGGCACCGAGACCTACCCGAGCGTCATCGAACGGACGCTGTCCGGGACAGATCGACGATCCGGGGCATCTGCATCGCCGTCGCCATCAGGCGTGGATAGGGGCAAGCCAGCCGCGCACGGTCGCCGCCGCCGCCGCATCGAAGAGTGCGTCGACCGTCGACCGGTCCTCCGGCGCGCATCTGGCCAGCACCAGGGAGACCACCCCGTGCACAGCAGCCCAGATGCCGAAGGTGATCGTGGACGGATCACCGACCATCACACCCGATCGAACAGCCGAGGCGACCACGTTCGCCAGCGGTTCGATGGTGGCCTCCGCCGCGGCGGCCTGCTCCGGTGTCCGATCCAGGTCGGCGAGAACCTGGCTGAACATGACACCGTAGAGGTCGGGGTACTCCATGGCCCAGGACCAGTAGGCACGGCCCAGTGCGATCAGATCTGCGACGGCGTCGCCGGTGATCGCCACCGCCCGCTGACCGGCGCCGAAACTTGCAAACGATTCCTCGAACAAGGCGCCCAACAGGCCCGGCTTACCCCCGAACAGCGAATAGATCGCCGTCGTCGAGGTTCCGGTTTCGGCGGCCAAGGTCCGGAGCGACAGTCGGGCCATGCCGTGGGCGGTGACCGATTTCCCCGCCTGCTCGAGAAGTCGAATTCGCAGATTGTCGTCATGAACTCTTGGCCGGGGCACCGCTCGATGGTACGGTAACGGTGTTTTGTAACAGCGTTACACAACTATCGAGGAGTACACATGGCCCAGGTCTTCCCCGGTCGATACACCACGCACGCTCCCGGTGAGGCGACTGCAGTGTTCTTGATCGGCTTGCGCATCAATACCTTTCGCGGTTTGAGAAAGGAGCCGGCCGTCGTGTCGGCAATGCCGCGCATGCTGAAATTCTTGTCCGAAAACCCGGAGTCCGGCTTGCTGGGCTTCCAGAACTGGCTCAGCCGCACCACCGTTGTCGTCTCCTACTGGCGCACTGCGGCCGACGTCCAACGCTTCGCCTCGGACCCGTCGGCTCCGCACGCCGACGCCTGGCGCGCCTTCAACCAGAAGATCGGCAGTGGTCGGGACCTGGGCGTATGGCACGAGCTCTACACGATTCGACCGGGCGACTTCGAGGGCGTGTACGTGAACATGCCGAGATTCGGGATGGCCGGAGGCAGCGAGCACCTGCCCGTCGGGGACGGGATGCGAACCAGCAAGCAGCGCATGGCGGCAGGAATTCCGGCGATCGATCGCACCTGATTGAACTGATTCGGGGTGCCTGGACATCCAAGCGCAGGCGGTGCGAACGAGCGGTTGGTCCGATGTCGACAGCAACCGCGAACAGTGGTGCCGCCTGTCAGCGGGCGCCGAGTGCGTGTTCCACTGCGAGCTGGTTCAGGTGAATGAAGGCAAAGGACCGCTCCGCGGTCTTGTCGGCGTCGAAGTTTTCGAACGCGGACTTGTCGGCCAGCAATTCGGCGGTCGTCTCGCCTGCCGCGATGGTCGGCTGGGCCAGCTCACCGACGCCGGAGGCAACGAGCGCTTCCTGCACCTCCGGATCGGCGCGGAACGCGATCGCGCGCTCCTTGAGCAGTAGGTAGGTCCGCATGTTCGCCAGCGCCGAGACCCAGACTCCGTCGTATCCTTCAGTTCTGGACGGCTTGTAGTCGAAATGTCTTGGACCGTTGTACTTCGGACCGCCGCCGGGGAAGCCGTTCTCCACCAGGTCCACGGTGAAGAAGGCGGAGAGCAGATCGCCATGACCGAAAACCAGGTCCTGATCGAACTTGATGGACCGCTGTCCGTTCAGGTCGATGTGGAACAGCTTTCCGGCCCACAACGCCTGCGCGATGCCGTGGGTGTAGTTGAGCCCGGCCATCTGTTCGTGGCCGGTTTCCGGGTTCACCCCGACGATGTCGCCGTGCTCCAGGGTGGCGATGAACGCGAGGGCGTGGCCGGTGGTCGGCAGCAGGATGTCGCCGCGCGGCTCGTTGGGCTTGGGCTCCAACGCAATCTTGATGTTGTAGCCCGAATCCTTGATGTACGCCGCGACGGTGTCGACGCCCTCGCGGTAGCGGTCGAAGACGGCGCCGAGGTCCTTGGACCCGTCGTACTCGCTGCCTTCGCGGCCACCCCACATGACGAACGTCTCCGCGCCGAGCTCGGCGGTCAGGTCGACGTTGCGCAGCAGCTTGCGCAGCGCGAACCGGCGTACGGACCGGTCGTTCGACGTCAGGCCGCCGTCCTTGAACACGGGGTGGCTGAACAGGTTCGTGGTGACCATCGGCACGACCAGACCGGTGCGCGCCAGCGCCGCCCGGAAGTCGGCCAGGATCTTGTCGCGGGTAGCCGAGTCCGAGCCGAACGGCACCAGGTCGTCATCGTGGAAGGTGATACCCCAGGCGCCGAGTTCACTGAGTTTTTCGACCGCCTCGATCGGATCGAGCGGAGCGCGGGTGGCGTCGCCGAACTGGTCGTGGCCGAGCCAGGACACGGTCCACAGCCCGAAGGAGAAATGATCATCGCGGGTGGGGGTGACGGGCATGAGAGCGACTCCCTTGTCGAATGAATTTGTTGTTTGACTGAACTTATCCTCACGGGCCACTAGGGTCAAGGGCATGACCGATTTCGGTTCTTCCGGGATGGCTTCGGAAACCGCACGCGCCGCAACGGCTCCGGCGCGACAGGCCAGTCTGCGCGAACACAATCTCGGGATAGTCCTCGACCGGATCGTGAACCCGCCCGACGCAGCTCCGCCGTCTCGGGCCGACATCTCGGCCGCGACCGGGCTGACCAGGGCCACCGTCTCCGCGCTCGCCGGTCGACTGATCGCCGACGGCTTGATCGCCGAACTCCAGCCGGTCTCGGTGCAGCGGGCCGGCCGCCCGGCGGTTCCGCTGGTGCCCGCGCCCCGGGGTCTGATCGCGGTCGGTCTCGAGGTGAACGTCGACTACCTCGGCGTCCGGATGACCGACCTGACCGGCGCCGTGCTGGCGCAGCAGGTGGTGGCCGGTGATTTCCGGCGCACCCGGCCAGGCCCGGTGCTGAGCCGGCTGGCAGAACTGTTCGCCACCACCGCCGGCCCCCTGATCGCCGAGGGCATACCGTTGGCCGGCTGTTACGTCGCGCTACCGGGTCTGGTCGATCGTCGGACCGGACCGTTGCGGCTGGCGCCAAACCTGGGCTGGACCTCGGTGGACGTGGTGCGGCTGCTGCGCGCGGCCACCGGCATGTCGGGAGTGCCGATCCGGCTGGCGAACGAGGCCACCCTGGCAGCCAGGGCCGAAGCGGAGGCTCTGCGGTCCGAAGGTGTGCACACGTTCTTCTACGTCTCCGGCGAGATCGGCATCGGCGGAGCCATCGTCACCGACGGGTCGGTGACGCCGAGAAGACACGGCTGGAGCGGCGAGATCGGCCACATGCTGATCGATCCGGCCGGCCCACGATGCGGCTGCGGCGCCTTCGGGTGCCTCGAGCAATATGCCGGCAAAGATGCCCTGATGCGGGCGGCCGGACTCGATCTCGAACTCGGAATCGACGCGCTGCTCGCGGCGGCCGGCACAGACGCGGCCGATCGTGCGCTGGCCGCGGGCGGCGCTGCGCTGGGTACCGCGTTGGCCAACACGGTCAACCTTCTCGACGTGGACACCGTCGTACTGGGCGGGATCTACGCTCCACTGGCTCCCCATCTGCTGCCCGCAATCAATCGGCAACTCACGGCCAGGGTGCTGTCCAGCCCGTGGTCCGCGGTTTCGGTGCGGCCCGCGGCGGTCGTGGATCATGCTGCGCTGACCGGCGGCGCGATGACGGTGCTGGGCGACATCGTCCAGGATCCGAGCGGTTGGACGCGGCGGATTCTGCGCGTTCCCTGAGTTGGGGCCCCTCCGGCCTAGTACGTTTTCGTGGTGCCCTCCGGTCCGGAAGTTCCGCCGCTCCCTGCTGCTCCGCCGCTCGCGCCTTCCGTTCACCGCTCACCACGGTCGGCGTTGCCCGTGACGGCCGGACAGGAACGGTTGGCACGGTGGACCGTGCTGGCGTACGTCGTCATCGCGACGCTGTCGTTGTCGTCCTGGCCCATCGGCCGCATCGGAGCCGAACGCGGCTGGGCGGAGGTGGTCGCCGATGTGTTGAATCTTCCGCTGACGCACAGCCTGTTCGGTACTGTGCTGCTGTTCCTGCTGACCGGAGCATTGGTGCGCCGCAAGCGCTTTGCGTTGTGGATCGTCGTCTTCTACCAGGCGCTCGGCGTATTGACCGCAGTTCTGCTGATGCTGCGGAACATGACTGGACGACGTGCGCCCAGCATTCGCCTGTTGCCCGATGATTCGGCAGGCAGAATCTCCGTTCTGCTGGCCGCCGCCTTCGCCGTCGTCGCCATTCTCGGGCTGGTCTGGGCCCGGCCGGCCTTTCCGGCCCGTCGCTCCCCCGGCTCGCGCTGGGCCACCTTCGTGACGCTGCTGCTGGGAATGACGGCGTCCATCGCTCTGGCCGTCGTGCTGGCGGAGCTGTACAACGGATCGCTCCGCCATCCCTTCCTGCCTGTCGCACAGGGTGTTCGAGCCGCCCTCGGCCTGCAGACCACGCTGACCGGCAATCCGGAATTTCGTCACCTGCCCACTTGGATCGTCGGCCTGTCGAGCACTATTTCGGCGCTGGTACTACTGGCTGCGGTCTGGGTCTTTCTTCGGTCGGGGCGAACCAGGCAGTCCATCGACGGCCGCGCCGAGTTGCAGATCCGCAAGCTCCTGCTCGCCGGCGGCCACGACGATTCGCTCGGTTACTTCGCCACCCGGCGGGACAAATCCGTGCTGCTGAGCCCGGACGGCCGGGCCGCGATCAGCTATCGGGTGATCGCTTCGGTGGCGCTGGCCTCCGCGGATCCGCTCGGTCCGAAAGACGCCTGGCCCGGCGCCATCGAGGCGTGGCTGAACCAGGCGCGGACCTACGGCTGGGTGCCGGCCGCACTCTCCCCCGGCAAGGAGGCGGCTCAGGCCTACGTGGCGGCCGGTCTCCGGGCCATCCCGCTGGGCGACGAGGCGATCATCGACGCGTCGACGTTCACCCTCGCCGGGCCGGCGATGAAAGCGGTCCGTCAGGCCGTGGTGAGGGTGCAGCGGGCCGGCTACACCGTCTCGATCCGGCGACACCGCGACATTCCGCCGCAGGAATTGACGGCCCTGGCGGCCTGCGCCGAATCCTGGCGTGGGGATGCACCCGAACGAGGGTTCTCGATGGCGCTGTCGCGCCTGGGCGACCCGGCCGACTCCTCCTGCCTGATGGTGGTGGCACATCGCCCCGACGGACGGCCGGCCGGTCTGCTGTCGCTGGTGCCGTGGGGCCGTGGGGCCGCCTCCCTCGATCTGATGCGGCGCGACCGGGACAGCCTCAACGGACTCGTCGAAACCATGGTGACCACTCTGATAGAGCGCAAGGCAGAATTCGGATTACGCCGGATATCGCTGAACTTCGCCATGTTCCGCGCCGTGTTCGCCGAGGCCGAGGAGTTCGGCGCCGGTCCGGTCACAAAACTGAACAATGCGGTGCTCGGCGTCTTCTCGCGGTTTTTCCAACTGGAGAGCCTCTACCGGTCGAACGCGAAATATCGGCCGGCCTGGGTCCCGCGCTACCTGTGCATCGACTCGCCGTTATCACTCCTGCGGGTGTCGATCGCGGCCGGCGTGGCCGAAGGATTCCTGCCGCGGATCGGTCGTCGGGAGCGTCTCACGGCGCCGGCGACCGCACCTTGGCTGCTGGCCGCCATCACCGAGGCCGAGAAACAGGCGGCCGCCCGACGACCACCGCCACTGCGTCGCCCGCGCGAGCAGGAACGGATCCGTCGCGATCGGTTGGCGGTGCTGGCGACGGCCGGCATGCCGGCCTACCCGGTGCTCGTACCGCGAACCGCCGCGCTGCCAACAGTTCTGGAACATTCCGGGGACGAGATGGTCAGCGTGGCCGGTCGGATCGACGCGATCCGGGATTTCGGCGGCGTCTGTTTCGCCGTGGTCGTCGGCGAAGGTGCTGCCCTGCAACTGGTTCTCGACCGCTCCCGGATGGGCGAGGAATCGACGACGCTGTGGCGTCGAGCCGTCGACCGCGGTGACATCGTCACCGCCACCGGCACTCTGGGCCGTTCCCGCAGCGGCGAACGGTCTCTGCTGGTCTCCGACTGGGCGATGGCGTCGAAGTCCCTGAAGCCACTACCTTCCCGACGGACCGGCTTGATCGACCCGGAGACCCGGGTGCGCAATCGTTCGGTCGACCTGATCGTCAACCCCGAGTCCTCCGCGATGCTGGCAGCCCGGAGCACTGCGGTCAGTGCACTCCGAAATGCTTTCAGCGCCAGAGGTTTCAACGAGGTGGAGACGCCGATTCTGCAGAACGTCCACGGGGGCGCCACCGCTCGGCCGTTCACCACCCACATCAACGCCTACGACCGGGAACTGAACCTGCGGATCGCTCCGGAGCTGTTCCTCAAGCGGCTCGTGGTCGGCGGCACCGGTCCGATCTTCGAGATCGGTCGCAATTTCCGCAACGAGGGTGCCGACGCCACGCACAATCCGGAATTCACCTCGCTCGAGGCCTACCTTCCGTTCGCCGACTACCGGACCATGCAGACCATCACCGCGGATGTCATCCGAGAAGTCGCCGTTGCCGTCCATGGTTCGCCGATAGCGCTGCGCCCCAAGGAATCGGGTGTTTTCGAATCAATTGATCTGGCCCTGCCATGGGCTGCGGTCGGGGTGCACCACGCTGTGAGCGGTGCCTGCGGCACGGAGATCGATCCGGGCACGTCCGCGGAACAACTCCAGCACATCGCAGTCCAGCACCGGGTGCCCGCTCACGAGGGAATGAGCGCCGGGGAAATCGTGATGGACCTGTACGACCACCTGGTGGAGCCCGCTACCGTCGCTCCGACGTTCTACTACGACTTTCCGGTGGAAACCTCGCCCCTGGCCCGCACCCATCGCACCGATCCTCGACTCTCCGAGCGGTGGGACCTGGTGGCGTTCGGAATGGAGATCGGGACCGCTTACTCGGAGTTGGCGGACCCGATCGAGCAACGGGCGAGGCTCACCGAGCAATCCCTGCGCGCAGCCGCCGGCGACGAGGAAGCGATGGAAATCGACGAGGAGTTCCTGGCTGCTCTGGAGCTCGGCATGCCGCCCACCGGCGGCCTCGGCCTCGGCGTCGACCGGCTGGTGATGATGCTGACCGGTATGCCGATCCGCTCCGTCCTGGCCTTTCCCTTCGTTCGTCCCCTGGACGGCGTCCGGAGGCTGTAGCCGACCCGGACGAATCCGTCGAAGCCGGACCACTAAGGTGTCCGCATGGATGTTCTGGCCACACATCGCTCAGCGCTCCGGCAGTTCGACAATCGGGTCTACGAGATCCGTCCGACCCAGTGGCACGCCGCGACCCCGAACACCGAGTGGGATGTCACCGACCTGGTGCGGCATCTGGTCAACGAGCAGCTCTGGGCGCCTCCCCTGTTGGCCGGAAAGACCATTGCGCAGGTCGGCGATGCCTTCGACGGGGACATCCTGGGGGCAGATCCGTTGGCGGCGTGGGTCGCCGCATCGGCTGCCTCGCGCGACGCTTTCGGCGCTGCAGGCGCGCTGGAGCGGACCGTTCATCTCTCCTTCGGCGACCTTCCGGCCACCGCGTATCTCTGGCAGATGATCGTCGACCTCGTCGTTCACGCCTGGGATCTGGCTCGGGCCGTCAAGGGCGAGGAGCACATGCCCAACGATCTGGTGTCCGCGGCTCTGGAGGCGGCTCGACCGCTGGCGGCCGACTGGCAGGGCTCGGACATCTTCGCGCCCCCAATTCCGGTGCCGGGTTGCACCGACGATCTGACGGAATTGCTCGCGCTCCTCGGACGCCGGCGCTGACCGAAATAGTCCTGCCTTCGATTGCGCAGCGACCCGAAGGCGGTTCGGTATCTACTGCGCAGTCTGCCGGCGGCACCGTTCGACCAGGTGTGATCCGGCGGTCCGACGCCACGCCGACCATCAGATGGTTCGTGGTCAGGGAAGATGTCCGGTGATGCCGTTGCTCCCCCGGATTGGGCGACACGACGCACCGCGTCGGTGGCCCGCGCCGTTCGGCAGGACGTTGCTCAGACCGCGCCAGACGGCGTGCGGTTGATGGACCCAAACTGGCCGCCGTTGTGCTCGTGCAGGAGCCGGCGTCGGCGACCTGAGCGCAGCCCGTTGATCATGATCCTTTGTCGGTCGGTGCGCGCTGCCGGACCTTTTTGTAATGCTCGACCGCGAGGCGGCTTGCTCGCCACACTCCGTCCGAGTCCTGCTGCGCAACTAGTGGTCCCCGCCGAGCAGCTTGGCGCAACGCCTCGTAGGTCAGCTCGGCATCCTCCAGCGAACGCAACGGAACGAATCTGGCCGGGCCGCCAATGTTGGGCACGCGGGTAGGAAGCAGCACTTGATACACCGGGGCGCACAGCAATTGTACGGGTCAAGTTCGAATCGGCGAGGCATCCTTCACACCGGCCGTCGAAGCGGGGTGGCGACTTCGGCGAGATGCGTGGGGACGTGGCTATTCGACCGAGGCGGCCCAGACCGCGCTTGAGTTTGCATTCGGTCCACTTCGGCCTGAGCGAGGTCATCTCGATCACGGCTGCCAGCAACGAGCCATTTGCTGACACGCCTGGTGGTTGTTCCGTCCCTGGGCCATCAGCCGACGGTATTGCTCCCGTTCGGCCGTCGACGGCGCGCCAAAACCAGTCTGGGGACGCCATTCATCCCCACTCGCCAGACCGGCGGCCGCAGGACGGGGCTAATTCAGTCCTTCGTACACCCGGCTGTACGGCGAGATCGGGAGGGCCTCCAGTTCAGGTTGCGACAGCACCGCGTCGATGCACTCCTGACTGCCGCCGACGAATGAGCTCCGGGCGTAGATGTCATTGCCCACACACCACTCCTGGGTCGCCGGCCACCACCAATTCGGCAACCGGCCGTCGTTCTCGATGAACGGTTCGCAAGCGTCTTGGAGCGAACCGTTCAGCAGGAACAGTGACCGGTGCTGCGACACAGCGACTTTCGGTGCGTCCAGCCCGAAGACATAATCGGACACCGATGCGTACCCTTCCCAAATCAGGAAATAGCAGTCCTGCGCACTGCCGGTGTGGGACCTGAGGACGGACGTGAGTGCACGCGCCACTGCGGGGTCGGGGCTCCAATCTGGGGCATCCAGGTTGATCATCTCGTCTTCGTCCTGAAATTCGGCCGCCAGGTCACTCCACTGGGTCTGCGCCGTGAGCTCCACCCCGATCTCCTGAGCGATCACGGACCACCGGACCGCAGCACCATCAAAACCGTTCGCCGGGTTCAGGACACGGGCGTACGCCGGAAAACGCGCGGACACGTAGGACTGAACCACGAGCGGCTCTGTCGCCGAATACGGCAGCAGCCAGTCGACCTGCGAAACTTCCGCTGCCGGCCTGAGCATTCAACCCACCTCCGCTGTTGCTGCTGCCCTTCGGCCGAGCGGCCGGCTTGGGAGAAACGACTGACCGAACTAAGTCGTTGAGGGGTTGGATTGTGCCATCACGCCGGATTGTTGATAGGCCGGAATTCCGAGCAGTTCGTCGACGGTGACGAATTCGAATCCCCGCCGGATCGACTCGAGGACCACCAGCTTGACTGCTTCCACCGTACTGGCGCGATTTCCACCCCGAGCGTCGAAGCCGTCGTGGAAGATGATGATGGCGCCCGACCGGCACTTGGCCAGGGCCCGTCGCGCTATCCGGGCCGGAGCCGGCTGGAAAACCTCGAAGGCGTGGCAGAACGTCCCGGAGATCGGCACCAGACCCCGTTGCCGCAGAATTCCGAAAAGCGATGGCGTGCGCAACAACCAGGGCGGCCGGTACAGAGCCGGTTCACGGCGGAGAACTCGGGTCAGCGCAGCTTGAGCGGCGTCGGTCTCCGCCCGTTCTGCCCGCCGTCCCCAACACCGCGCCAAGGTGTGCGTAGCACTGTGATTGCCGATCACGTGGCCATCCGCGAGCAGTCGCCGACTGACCTCGGGGAACCGTTCCACGCACGCACCCACCTGGAAGAAGGTCGCCCGGATGCCGTGCTCGGCAAGAAAATCGGCGATTTCGGTCGTGAACGGTTCATTCGGCCCGTCATCGAAGGTGAGGGCTATTCGTTTCGCAGTGTTTCCAGGGGTTCCAGGGTCGCCACCTCGATAGGGGAAGCGTCCCAACAACTGTGAGTACGAGGAGCACATCACCCAATAGCCGACCCCTATCACGCCGAGAAAAGCGGCAAGCGGCGGAGCCAAGCTCACTCCCCGGACCCTCACCTGACCTGCAGTCGCGCCCGGCGCCGGACAGAAGGACCGACCTTCTCGCCGCCGGTGCGGCCCGGATTGGGGCGGCGGAAAGGCGGCGCCATACCCAGTATGCGCCGGCCGAACATGCGGTTGAGCGCATAGCCGAGCAGGTAGTGATAGAAGAAGGAGACGATCAGGTTGTAGGCGACGCCCTGTTCCATTCGCCGAGCCGAGGTCGTCGTGGGATTGGTCATGTCGAAGACGACCTCGCCTCTGGACTGCAGGCGCCGCAGCAGGTCCAGCTCGTCACCGCCCTGCGTCAACCGGACGTCATAGCCGGTCCACATGCTCTTGTGGAAAGCAACATTGGTCGCGGAGATGTAAATGACCCGCCCGGCCCGGCGCTTCAGAATTCCGACCAGACCGAACAACGCCTTCTGGATCCAGAGTCCCCAGAACGGTCCGTCAAGGAAATAGGTCGGACCGGCGACCGCGACACAGCGAGGGTTGTTTCGGAATGCCCGATCAATCTGCGAGAGCCAGTTCGAAGAGAATGTGGTGTCCGCGTCGGTGGAGACGACGATGGTTCCCCTGGCAGCCGCAGTTCCGAGCTGCCTGGCCTGACAGACGCCGGGGCGGGTTTCTCGCAGCACGGTGACTCCCGCGCGTCGTGCCAACTCGGCGGTCCCGTCGGTGCTGTTGTTGTCCACCACGATGATCTCGAGACTCCCCTCGAAGTCCTGCGCCGCAAGGGAAGCAAGGCAGTCGCCGAGATACATCTCCTCGTTGTAGGCCGGGACCACCACGCTGAATCTCGGCGGCTCGGTTGATTCGAGTTCTGTGCAATCCTTTTTCGCGGTCCGCGACCCGGCGCTGATCAACGGTTTCGGCGGGCTTTGCTGGTACCGGGTCACCATCGACGTACCCTAACCGGCAGGATGCGAACGGATGGCGAATGAGCGGCGAACAGGCCGGAAAGGATCGCCGATGAGTCGTTTCTCGACCCACCGCATCGTCGGCGGGCCACAATCATGGTGATCGGCGCCGTTGCGGCAGCGCTCGCAGGAGCCGCGCTCTTTGCCCTCGCAGCGGTCCTGCAGCAGGAGGAGGCCCTGCGCGCCAGCACCGCCACACTGCTCGATACGCGCCTGCTGTGGCGATTGCTGCACCGTCCACGGTGGGTGATAGGCATTGCCGCGGACGTGGTTTCGGCCGGGTTGCATGTGTTGGCACTTGGTTTGGGACCGGTCACCCTGGTACAGCCACTCGGAATCACCGGTTTGGTGTTCGCGGTTCCGCTGGGCGCCGTCGTGCACCACCGCCGCAGTCGTCCGGTGGACGTCGTTGCGGCCGTGGCAGTGCTGGCCGGCTTGGCGATGGTGCTGTATCTGCTGACCCCCTCGACCGACACCGGGGGCACGACGACTTCGGCTGTCCTCACCGTCGGTGGGGTTGCTGTGGCAGTCACCGTCCTGACATTGGGCGCTTCGACGATCGCGGCGCTACCGGGGAGGTTGCGCGGTGCTTTCCTTGCGTCCGGTGCGGGTGCGGCGTTCGGAGTCACTGCCGTGCTCATCAGCGCCATCCTTTCGCTCCTGGGTCGACCGCACTCCGGGGTGCTCATCGGCTGGGCCTCCCTCGCCGTCGTCCTACTGATTCCGCTGGGATATCTGGCTCTGCAAAATGCCTATCGGGCAGGGCATTTCGGTTCGTCCCTGGCTCTGGCTGTGGTCGTCGATCCACTGGTGGCAGTTTTCGCCGCGGCCTACCTACTGTCCCAGCCCCTTCCTACTGCGGCCGGAAGGCTCACCTTCCTGGTGATCTCCGCCGCCGTGGTGATTGCCGGCCTCGGTGTGCTGGTCGGCTCGCCCGCACAGGCCAATCCGATTCCGGCCGACCCCGAATCAGCGAACTGCCAGCACGATGAAGGAAGCGGCGCCCGCGATCAGGCAGTAGATGGCGAACGGAACCAGGGTGCGGGTCCGGAAGTACCTCTCGAGGAATCGCACGGCCAGGTAGGCGCAGACGAATGACGCGATGCTGCCGGCAAGAATCTGGCCCCCGATGCCCGCACCGAGCGGGCCGAAGAGGTCCGGAACCTTCAGCGCACCGGCGGCCAGGATCACCGGAGTCGCGAGCAGGAACGAGAATCTGGCCGCGTCGCGGTGTGACAGATTCTGGGTCAGGCCGGCGACCATGGTGGCGCCTGATCTACTGATTCCCGGCAGCAACGCCAGAACCTGGGCGCTCCCGATCAATAGGCCCTTCTTGAAACTCAAGCCGGCCAACCGGGCGTCCGAACGTAGATCCGCCTCCGCCCCCTCGATTCCATCATCCGGATCGAACGATGCACCGCGAGCGGGCCCGAGCCCTGCGACGTTCGGTGCTGCGGCGGTCGAAGCAGCGACCGGCACAGCGCCGACCGGAACCGCGCGGCGGCGCAACCGCTCGCCCAGGAACAGCACGATTCCGTTCGCGAAGAGAAACGCCGCGGCGGGCATGGGCCGACCGAGGACGGTCCGGAACGTGTGCTCGAGAAGTAGTCCGGCGATTCCGACCGGAATGGTGGCCAACACGATCAACCAGGCCAACCGCTCGGCATCGGTCCGGATGCGCCGATAGCGGATCGAGGTGACGAAACCGCCGATGATCCGGACCCAGTCCCGCCAGAAGAACAGCAGCAGGGCCGCTGCGGTGGCGACGTGCAAGCCGACGACGAACGCCAGATAGGGCGACTCGGGACTGGAAACGTTGAGATCTCTGGCCCAGCTGCCGCCGATCAGCGCCGGAATGATGACCGAATGGCCGAGACTGGAGACCGGAAACAGCTCGGTGACGCCTTGCAGGGCGCCCACCACGATCGCTTCGAGGTACGAGATGGAACTCATGCCGCGGCGCAGTTCTGCTCGAACTCGGTGGGCTGTGCGCTGGTGGGCTGTGCGCTGGTGGGCTGTGCACTGGTGAGCGAATTGATCGAGGTGCGCTTGTTCATCTGTCTCCGTCGTCGCGGTCGCGTCGTCCTGGAACGAGCCGTGGTCGTACTACGGAGACGATAGTAGCAACTACTACGGCCGACACCGCTGCAGTCGCGCAGCTACCGCGTTCCAGGAGCAGAATCCGCCCTCGACCCGGCGCCGAGGAGCCGGCGGCGAGCGGTCGCCAAGAAGCGGGCGCCGAGGAGTCGTCACCGAGGTGCGACGACGACTCTCGGGGCGCCCGCTTGATACTGCCCTGGAGTTCAGGCTCTGACCAGGTCGCGTTGCGGCGAACTCGTCGAAGCAGGGGTTTTGCTCAACTGATCGGCGTCGCTGCCTTCACGAATTCATCCGTGAACGTTTTGGCGGTGTCGATCGTCTTGCCCTTGACCGCCGGATTGAAGGCGGAAAGGACGGCCAGGCACGTGGCCGGGCCGGTGGAGGGCATCAGGCCAGTCGGGTTGAAGATCCCTTTCTCGCTGTCCAACGCCTTGGCGTAAGCGGCCTTGCCAACTCCGGCGTAGTACGACGGCGGCATCATGTCGGCGATCTGCGTGCCGTTGTGACCCTGAATCCATTTCAGGGTGGCGACGTAGGCGTTGACCAGCTTCTGAATCAACGGCTTGTGCGAATTGACGTAGTCGCTCGGCATGTACAGCGAGGTGGCGGGATATTCACCGCCCAGGACGGTCTTGGCGCCTTCGGAGCTTCGCATGTCCAAAAGGATGAAGGCCACCCCGGTGGACAGCGCCTGCGACACGGTCGGCTCTGTCGTCATGCCGCAGTCGATCGCCTTCTGCTTCATCGCGGCGAGGAAGGTCTGGCCCGCACCCACTCCGCGCCGATGCGTGGAGGAGGGATCGACGCCGGCCTTGTTGGTCAGATATTGGGTCAGGAAATCGGTCGAGGATCCGGTGTCGGTGATGCCGAGGGATCGGCCCTTGAAGTCGGCCGGCGACTTGACCTGCCCCTTCAGATCGGCGCGGCACAGTTCGACCTCACCCGGATTCTGCAGCATCGAAACCACTGATTCGGCAGCCTTTCCCTTGCCCTGAAGGACGATGGTGTGGTCGTAGAAGCCGCCGACGCCCTGCACCTGACCGGCCAGCATGTTGGTCGTCGCGTCACCCCCTGACGGCTCGTCGATCAGGTTCACGTTGACGCCGGCCTTGGTGTAGTAGCCGAGCTGTTTGGCCAGCATGTACGGCAGATAGATCTGCTTGGACATGCCGCCCACCATGATCGTCAGGTCGGCGGTGGCGCTGACCGACGGCGCACTTCCGGCTGGCTACCCGGCGGTCGACGACCCGGCAGCTGACGAGCCGGCCTTCGACGAGCCCGAAGGGGCGCTTGCACCGGCGGCAGCAGAACCAGCCGCGGCCGGTGTGCTGGAGCCGGTGCTCGCGGCGGTAGGTGCACCCCCGCTCGTTGCCTTGTCCGCACAACCTGCCAGGGCAAGTGAGCCGACGGTTGTCAGCACGGCGATTCTCTTCCATCGTGGGAACATCATTGTTTCCTTTCGAATTCAAACGGGTGGGCGGGACGGGTCGGGACTGGTCGGGACGGGTGGGCGGGACGGGTCGGGACGGATAGGCAAAACCGATGGGACGCCGCCTGTCACACGGCGGTCATGTCCGCGGTGCTGTTCGGCGGACGCCAGCGAAGGATTCGCTTCTCCAGCAACGTGATCAACAGTTCGGCCAACAACGCGATGATGGCGACCACGACCATTCCGGCGAGCACGCCGTTCATGTCGAAGTTGTTCTGCGAAGTCCGGATCAGTAGACCCAAACCCTTGTCTGCCCCGAGGATCTCACCGACCAGCGCGCCGATCAGAGCGAATCCGAAGCTGACGTGCAGGCTCGCCAGAATCCAGGTGAAGGCAGAGGGAATGACCACCTGACGGGTGACCTGCAGCCGGGAGGCGCCCAGGATCCGGGCGTTGGACATCAGGTTCCGATCGACCTCCCTGGTGCCCTGGAACGCGTTGAAGAAGACGCCGAAGAAGACCAGCACCACTGCCAGAATAATCTTCGACTGAATTCCGAACCCGAACGCGACCGTGAAAATCGATCCGAGAATGATTCGCGGAATTGAATTGGCCACCTTGATAAACGGCGACAGCAGGTCGGCCAGCAGTCGGCTGCTGCCGAGCGCGATCCCGCAGACGACGCCCAGCACAACGCCGATGACGAAACCGTAGACGGCCTCCTGGAGGGTGACCGTGATCTGTTCACCCAGCGACCCCTGAGGGGTTCCGACCGTGATCCAGTCCTTCAGTGTGGTCCACACCCGGCTCGGCTGTCCCCAGAAGAATTGATCGATGTGCCCGGCGTTGACTCCCCACTCCCACGCCGTCAGCAGGACGACGACCATCAGCAGCCGAGTCAGGTTCATCAGCACCCGGCGCCGAATCCGCTGCGTCCGGGCCGACGGCGGGGTACGAATCGTCGGATTGGTGGTGGTGCCCCCGACACCGGCGAACGCGGCGGCCGACCCCTCACTCATGAGGCCACCGTCGCTGCGGTCGTTCTCGCATAGGCGGTCTCCACCTCGGACCGCAGCGCGTCCCAGATCTGTTCGTAGATGTTGATGAACTCGGCGTCGAACCGGATCTCCTGCACTCGGCGCGGCCGCGGCAGGTGGACCGGGAAGACCGCCTTCACGGTTCCTGGCCCTGCTGTCATCACCACCACCTTGTCGGCCAGCGCGATGGCCTCCTCGAGATCGTGCGTCACGAAGATCACGGCCGGTCGGGTCTGATCCCAGAGCCCGAGCAATTCATCCGACATGATCGACCTGGTTTGTACATCCAGGGCCGAGAACGGCTCATCCATCAACAACACTCGAGGCTCGGTGATCAGGCTCTGCGCCAGGGCGACTCGCTTGCGCATTCCGCCGGAGAGCTGATGCGGATACCTGTCTTCGAATCCCGCCAGACCCACCCGACGCAGCCAGTCGCGAGCGACGATGCTCGCCTCCGAGCGGGATCGGCCACGAAATCGCGGCCCGGCGGCGACGTTGTCCAACACGCTCTTCCAGGGGAAGACGGCGTCCTGCTGGAACATGAAGCCGACACCCGGTGTGATTCCTGCAACCGGTTTCCCGTCGACCGCCACGTCGCCGGCCGACGCCCGTTCCAGGCCCGACACCAACGTCAAGGTCGTCGACTTCCCGCATCCGGTCGGGCCGACGATCGCACAGAATTCGCCCGGTGCAATGGACAGGTCGAAGTCCTGCAGCGCAGTAAAGATGCCGCCGCTCGGTGTCCGAAACCGTTTCGTGACATTTCGCAGTTCGATTGCCGGCGGACCCGAGTCAATTCGGGTCGATGTCGTCATTGCCATCGTGGAACCTCCTGGGTGAAATCCATCGGAGGGGAACGATGCGTCACATCCGAGCGGAACGGAAGTATCTGCGTTCTTCTCGTCGATCCGCGCCTTTTCCACCCTTCTGCGCTTTTTGCTCGGCGGTGTCCTGGCCGGTGTCGGAGCGGTTACCCGGCCGATACCTCGGCGGTATCCCGGACGATGCCTCGGCGGTATCCCGGTCGGTGGTCCTGGCGGTGTCCTGGTCGGTGGTCCTGGCGGTGTCCTGGTCGGTGGTCCTGGCGGTGTCCTGGTCGGTGGTCTTGGCAGTGTCCTGGTCGGTGGTTGAGCGGTGTCCTGGCCGATGTTGAGGGGTGTCCTTGCCGATGTCTTGGCGGGACAGCGCGCTTGTGTTTGACTTCGCGGGCATGGCTCTAGCCATGCAGGCGGGCGCCAATGACGCACCCTGACCGGAGGTGGCCTCACAAATGCGATCGATCGCTTCGTGGCTGCTCTGGTCGGTGGTCGGAGTCCTGCTCGGCACCGCGGTGGTCGGCGGGGTGCTGGAAATCCGGCAGACGAGCGCAGGTCTGGACCAGCAGTACGAAGCGCGCGCCCGGGTGGCGGCCAGTGCCATTGCGGACATTCCAGCGGTCACTGCGGCCGTGCAATTCTCCGACGCCCGGCACGATGTCCGGCCACTGGCAGCGAAGCTGCAGCGCGATGTCGGCGCTGCGTATGTGGTGATCACCGACGCCACCGGATTGCGTCTCACCCACCCGAATCCGCTGCTGATCGGGCGGCGACTCGAGGAACCGGTGCAGACCCTCGACGGGCACACCCATGTGGGAATCGACAATGGCAGCCTTGGCAGGTCCGCCAATGGCAAGGCGCCGATCTTCTCGGCGACGGGACGGGTCGTCGGCCAGGTTTCGGTCGGCATTCTCGAAAGCACGGTCAGCACCGAACTCGCTTCTCAGATCTGGAGCATCGCGCTGTATCTCGCGATTGCCCTCGCGCTGGGAGTGATGGTTGCGTTGTTGCTCGCCCGTGCCATCAAACGAAAGACATTCGGCCTGGAGCTGGGCGAGATCAGCTCGTTGCTCCAGGAACGGGAAGCAATGTTGCACGGCATTCGTGAAGGTGTTCTCGGATTCGACGCCAAAGGCCGAGTCACCCTCATCAACGACGAGGCCAGGCACCTGCTCGGGCTGGAAGCCCAGTCGATCGGAGCGCCGCTGACGGCGAGCCTGCCGCCGGGACGCCTCCGCGATGTGCTCACCGGTGCGCTGACGGGTCCGGACGAGGTCGTTCTGACCCGGGATTCGCTTCTGGTGGTCAATCGGCGGTCCGTCGTCGTAGCCGGGCGCTCCACCGGCAACGTCGTCACCCTCCGGGACCGAACAGAAATGGAAGGGCTGATCCGGGAACTGGATTCAGCTACCGGCCTGGCGAAAGCTCTTCGCGCCCAGGAGCACGAATTCGCCAATCGATTACATGTGATCGGAGGGCTGCTCGATCTGCAAGAATTCGGGGAGGCACGTCGTTATGTGGATGCAGTGGTGAGCGCAGGTCACACCGGAACTGGCGAGGACCTTCGATCGCGCATCTCACCGCCGGCGATCGCCGCGCTCTTGTTGGCCAAGCGGACCATCGCGGCTGAACGCGGTATCACTCTGACGATCGACGACGAATCGACTCTGGACATTCCTCCCGACCCATTGGCGCACAACGTCATGACGGTGCTCGGTAACTTGATCGACAATGCGTTGGATGCCGTGTCCGAACAGCCGGGGCCAAGACTCGTCCTGGTTCGGATCACCGATCAGAACGGTATTTCCATCGTCGTCCAGGACAACGGCCCAGGAATCAGCGAGGCCAGCTCTCTGGAGATCTTCCAGGACGGCTTCAGTACGAAGCAGTCGCAACCCGACCGGCGCCGCGGCATCGGGCTCGCGCTGGTCCAGCGACTCGTCCATCGGGACGGTGGGAGCATCCGCACGAATACCGGCCCTGGCGCGCGTTTCGAGGTCACCCTTCCAGCCGCCCGGATCAAGACATGATTCGGGCCCTGGTCGTCGATGACGATTTCCAGGTTGCTCGGATTCATGCGGCTAGCATCGAACGAGTGGAAGGCTTTACCTGCATCGGTCAGGTGCATACCGCTGCGGAAGCAACAGCAGCCGTCGCCGAACTCCACCCGGACCTTCTGGTACTGGACATCTATCTTCCGGATAATGGATGGTCTGAGCCTGCTCCGCGAGCTCGCGGCAAAAGGCGAAGCGCCGGACACGATCTTCATCACGGCTGCGCGCGACGTTGCGTCCGTCCGTTCGGCGATGAGCCTTGGCGCCGTCTATTACCTCGTCAAACCGTTCGGGTTTCCGCAGTTGCAGGAGCGGTTGAGGGCGTATCGAGCATGGCGCCGAGAATTGGCGTCGGGCGTCAGCACCCCGGCCGATCAGCAGCGGGTCGATTCGCTGTTCAATCTGCTCCGACCCAGGATCACGGCCGAAAATGCCGACGCCGCGTTGCCGACCACAATGACAAAGGTTCTCGAGACAATTCGAAACGCTGCTCGACCCATCGGTGCGAGCGAGGTGGCCGCAGCGCTCGGGATGAGCCGGCCCACGGCGCAACGCTATCTGTCCGATTTGGAGCGGCGGTCCCGCATTCGGCTGGAACTTTCCTACGGGGCTACCGGGCGGCCGGTACACCGATACTGCATCAGAGAGTCATGAGTGCAATGGTGGATCAGCGCTTGCCCGGGGGACGGATGGGCGGGGCCGTTCGGGTCGGCGATACCGTCCGGCGCCCGGCGCAACCCCGGACTCCAGGCATTCACGCCGTGCTCGCCCATTTGCAGGCCGTTGGCTTCGTCGGCGCCCCCGCTCCCCTGGGGTTCGATGACCAGGGCAGGGAGGTGCAGTCATTCCTCACCGGGAAAACCGTTGGCGACCAGCTGCCGTGGCCGGAATGGGTTCGTTCGGGTCGTGCGCTGTTGCAGGTCGGTCAATGGATGCGCCGTATGCACGACGCCACCGCATCTTTCGTTCCGGACGCCGACGCACAATGGTTCAGCGGTGACCCGTGGCGCCCGGGTCTGGTGATTGGGCACCACGACGCCTCGCCGTTGAACGCCGTCTGGAAAGGCGACGATCTGATTGGTTTCGTTGACTCGGATTCGGCGGCACCGTCCTCCCGTGAATTCGACCTGGCGTTCGTCGCGCTGCCCTGGGTGCCGCTGCATGCCCGAAGGGCTGTCGAACTCGTCGGTTTCTCGGACTTCGCCGACCGGGCACGTCGCCTGCACCTGCTGCTCGGTGCCTACGGATATACCGACGATCGGTCTGCCTTCGGCCGCGTCGTCGTCGAGCGGGCACGATTGCAAGCGTCCGTCATCCGGCGCGGCGCCGACTCCGGGAATCCGGTGTACCAGGCACTTGTGCCGTTGGCCGACGATCTGGACGTTGCCGGCGCCGAGATCGAGGCACTGCCGGGCAACTTCTGGGTCGAGGCCTCGGACTGAATCCTCTGCCGGGACTGCCACCGTTCGAGGCCCCGGCGCCAGGGTCATCCCTCGGCAGCCGATCGAAGGTTGCCGATCGACGGCAGCCGATCGACGGTTGCCGACCGACGGTTGCCGATGGACTCACGCAGCGGAGGAGCGCCGCGGGCGCCGAACTGACACACGGGGCACCAAGGCACAATGCAACGGTGATACCTACCGCACCGGCAAAATCATGATCGTAAGAGCTGCGTTTCCGAGAGACACGAGTCCAGGCCCGACGACCGCAGCGGTTCCCAGCTGTGGATGACATCGAGTCGTTCGCCTGGGTGCTGGGGTTGATGGCCGGCTCGGTGTTGCTCGCCGTGGCCGCCAACCGGATCAGCGACCGGATTCGCGTGCCGGCCCCGGCGGTCTTCCTCGTCGTCGCGGCCCTGGTCGCCGACGTCTTTCCGCAACTCGCCGATTTGCCCATCAACGTCAGTGAACGGATTGTCACCGTCGCTCTCATCTTCATCCTCTTCGACGGCGGCATCAATATTGGCTGGAAGCGCTTCCGCACGGCCGCAGCAGCAGTGGTGTGGATAGGCGTGGGGGGAACCATCGTCACGGCCGGGGCCTTGGCCGTGGCCGCGCACCTACTGTTCGGATTCGGGTGGAACACCTCCTTGCTCATCGGCGCGGCACTGTCCCCCACCGACCCCGCGGTGGTGTTCTCGGTGCTGGGCGGTCGGCAGATTTCCGGCCGTTCCGGAACCATCCTGGAGGGCGAGTCGGGCGCGAACGACCCGGTCGGAATCGCGCTGATGGCGGTGCTCATCGGCACCACCGGCAGCGGATTCAGCGCCGTTGCCGCGGGGCTCGGCGAATTCGCCCTGCAGATGGCGGTGGGCGTCGCCGTCGGCGTCGTCGGCGGACTTGGGCTGGCCCGGCTCATGCGTCTGCCACTCCCGAATGAGTCGCTGTATTCGATCCGGACCGCCGCGGCGGCCGTCGTCATCTACGCCGCGGCCACATTGCTCCTCGGCTCCGGATTCCTGGCAGTGCTGGTGGCCGGCATCCTGATCGGGGACGTTCGGGCGCCGTACAAGCGGGAGGTCGAACGGTTCGCGTCCGGCCTTTCCGGACTGGCCGAAATCGTCGCGTTCACTGTCCTGGGCTTGACCATTTCTTTCCGGGAGGCTCTTGCGACAAATGTGCTCTGGGTCGGACTTGCCCTGTCCGCCATCCTGATACTCGTGATCAGGCCGGTACTGGTCGGTCTGCTGACGGCCGGCATCGGCCTCGCGGTGGGCGAGCGGGCTTTCGTGCTGTGGGCGGGACTCAAAGGCGCCGTTCCGATCTTGTTGGGCACGTACATCTTGGCCAACGGCGGCCCCGATGCGCGACGCGTGTATGAAATCGTCTTCATCGTCGTGTTGGTGTCGGTTCTGGTTCAGGGCAGCCTGGTACCAACATTCGCCCGCTTGTTCAAGGTTCCGATGAAGGTCGTCGAGCAACGCCCGTGGGGATTGGACCTACGTTTCGCCGACGAACCGGGAGGCGTGTACCGGTGCGTCGTCTCTCCCGGCTCCGTCGCCGAGGGCACGACCGTCGCCGAGCTCGATATCGGCGACGACGCCTGGATCAACATGATCCGCCGGGAAGGGCAATTGCTGCAGACGCGCGGCGATACCACTCTGCGAGCCGGTGACGAACTTCTGCTCCAGGCCGAGCCGGAAAGCGATCTGCAACAACTGTTCCGAGGGCCGCCCGCACCCTGACCCGTGCAAGCCGACCCGTGCAAGCCGACCCGTGCAAGCGCCCAGCGCAGCGTCACCCGCCGCAGTGTCAGCCGGCACGGGTGTCAATCGACCCAGCGTCAACCGGCACGGTGTCACACCCGGCCCGGTGTCACCCGCTTTGCGTTGCCTCATCTTGCGTTGCCTCATTGCTTCTCACGAGTGTGGTGTCAGCTGTGTTCGTTGGTGTTCGGCAGGTGGAATTGGGGTGGTTTGTGGAGGGTGTTTCGTTGTGGGTGTTGGGTGGGGTCGTGGGTGGTGGGTGGGATTATTTCGGGTTGTCCGTCGGGGGCGAGGCGGATTTGCCATTGGTTGTGGTGGATGAGGGTGTGGTGGCGTCGGCAGAGCAGGGCGGCGTTGTTGTAGTCGGAGGGGACGCCGTCTGCCCAGTGGTGGATGTGGTGGTATTCGGCCCACTGTCCTGGGGTGGGGCAGCCGGGGAAGACGCAGCCGATGTCTCTGGTGAGGATGGCCCTGCGGCAGGCGGCGTTGAAGGTGCGGCTGGCTCTGCCCATGTCGAGGGTTTCGTTGTGGCCGCCCAGGACTGCGGGGATGATCCGGGCGTCGCAGGCGAGCATGCGGATGTGGTGGATGGGCAGGTGGTCGCCGTAGCCAAGGGTGCCGCTGCGGGTGCGGTCGCGTAGGGATTGTTCGGTGACGGTGACGAGCAGGTGTGGTCTTTCGCCGCCTTGGGTGGGGGCGCAGCCCAGTTCGAGGAATTTGTTGATGATGATGCTCAGGGCGTGCGCTTGTCGGGTTGGTCGTGATCGTCGGTCCTCGGGTGGTCCGGGGTGCGACTGTCCGGTGGGCGGCGGTCCGGGGTGCGGCGGTTCGGTGTGCGGCGGTTCGGGGTGCGGCGGTGTGGGTGGGTAGTCGGTGGCGACGGTGCCCAGCGGCGCCCAGTGCTCAGGGATCCGGCTGGGTCGCCACACCGGCGGTGTGTTGCTGGGGTCGCAACCTTCGCCGGCGGGTTCCTCTCCCGGACCAGCGGGTTCTTCGCCGGCGGGGCAGGGGTGGTCGCCGATGGGGTCGTCGGTGGGATCGCCGGCCGAGGGTTCCGCGGTGGTGTCGTCGGGCGTTCTCGTCGGTGCGGGCGGGTCGTCGGCGTCGACTGTTGCGGTGGGCGCCGTTCGGGTGCGCTCCGCCGGGTCGGTGGCGCCTGCCGGGTTGGCCGGGTGGGTGGGGTCTGCCGGGTGGGTGGGGTCTGCCGGGTGGGCGGGGTTGGCCGGGTGGGCGGGGTGGGTTTCGCGGTTGCGGGTGGCGGCGGGTGCGCAGATGGCGCCGAATGCGGTGCGGAGAGCTTCGGTGGTCAAATCGTCCAGCAGTCCGTAGCAGGGAGTGAGCCCGTTGTCGCGGCGGTGCCCGAACCGGAACTCCATCTTTTCGTGGGCGTCGCGTTCCTCGGGTGGGCCGTCGGGGTCCGCCATCAACTCGATCTGCCGGGCCACCCGGCCGAACACCACCGGCGGCATTTGCTGCGCCTGGACGACGAGGAACTGTTCGACGCTGTCGCGCAGGTCCTGGGAGATGGTGGACGGGAATTTGTCGAACGTCGCGGCCAGGCGGGCGGCCTGGCGTTGCCCGACCGCGCCGGCGGCGACCGCGCCGGCCAATCCCGGCAGTTGCGGTTCCACCGGGGCGCCGGTGAGCCCGACGGTGGCGCACACGGCCCGGGACAGCCGGACCCGGTCTGCGGCGTCGCCGGCGCCCACCTGCAGGACCTGCTGCAGCAG
>JAABUW010000349.1_pt1 | contig 93989 bp, 158 predicted proteins | sample 5560081 | NCBI WGS metagenome assembly JAABUW01 (sample SAMN10711882, study PRJNA513363) | rock metagenome | isolation source: Antarctica rocks | place: Antarctica: Victoria Land, Knobhead sud
TTACAGAGCATCTTACACCGGCCGTCTTCGCGACGAGCCATTCGATTCGTCCTTCCCCTGTGAGCGATTCTCTCTCTGTTCCTTTCCCGTCGATCGTGCTCACGGATGACAGTTCTAGATCCAGCATCCCCCGCAGGTTACGCCTTCACCAGTCCTAGTCCAAGTCAGCATCACGAGAACGACTTGTCGCACGGCAATCTACCACGTCAACCTACAGACGGCGAGAGTCAGCTCCACGGGAACTCGACCATGGGATACACGGAAGGTGAATTTCCTGTGCAACCAAAGGCACTTCGCATGCTCACAGCTTCGACTCGCAGATACCGACTCTACACCTCACTTCATGTCGCACCTGTCCCTACGCGCACATCACAAGCCAGGCCCAGCGCCAGCGCCACATCTCCACATCCCGGAGATGCCCAACCCATTGGTCGCGTATACCCCTTACACCCCCTACCAACTCCGTACCATCGCCGGGCCCCATCCAGCGAGCTTCCATCCATATCGGCCTTGTGAGTTGTTCCGATCTTTGAGCATTGCGTCGAAAGCTGATACAATCTAGATGGGGCAATGCGGCTTCCGACCTCTTCGCCGTCGCCACAACATCCGGTGTCGCCACCCCTTTCGGACTCCACGCCCGAGTCGGTAGGATCTGGCCATGTCGGCTTTCCTCGCTCCTCTCGAAAAGCCGCCAGTCCCGCACTGATCAGCCCAGGAAGTGGCTTCGGCTCGTCCCCTTCCAACACCAGCCCAATCAGCATGCCCTTCCACGCGCTGCCGGATGTAATATCATCCCACCCGATCATGGTCGCTATGCCACAGACTGGTACAACCAACCTGTCAAGCATCAGTCCATCGGGGCACAACTCCTCTACGATTCCGAGCCTCTTCCTCCATAGTCAGGGAGCAGTGCGGCGCTCCAATCGTCACATCAGGCCGAATTTTGCTAGTCATAATACGACAGGTACGATGGTCAAGGACGAGAACGAGGGATCCCATGATGAAGGGAAAAGCGCGGAAGAGGAAGGTGAAGACAGCAGTACGCTGAGGGGTATGGGATCCGGCCTCTCGCAACCGATCAAGTAAGCCACTCCTCCTTAAAGCCATGACACCGCTGACATGCCTGCGCAGTGAGAACGCCGAAGCGGATCATGCCTTGCCGATGCGGGATGAGCTGCGTCAAGCACGAATAAGGAGTGAGCAAGTAAGTCCCGACCAGAGCCTGAGAGACAGTATGCTGATGGCGCACCCGCAGAGGCGCCGTAACGAGCTTCGCGAGGGGTTCAAGCGGTTGAGCAACGCCCTGCCACCGAGCAACCAACGATCGTCTAAATCGAGTCTGCTTGAACGATGTAGGCCCTCCCATCCATCTTCTGCTCATCTGACACCCGTACTAGCCGTCGTACATATCCAGCAAATTGTATCGGCGAATAATTATCTGGTACAACAGCTGGAGAAGGCGAACGCAGAAGTTACTAAGCTCCAGGTGTTCGTCCTTAATCTCCAACTTATGGATGATACTGACGAGGCTCAGCAACAATACCAAGCTGATTCACGCGCTCGCACAAGCGAATCCTGCCACGGCGGACCCTCCCACCGGATCGAACGAACAAATTTGAACTCCAGTCTTGGCATCGGAGCCTGTCGAAACATCCGCCTGCCTTGCTCGTCCAACCTCACCTGAAATCCCATCGTATCTTCCGATCCTCTCCCTAAGCTCCTGGTACCATCCTTCACCACATGTGTCAACATTCCAAGTACAATCATCGTCGAATCGAGGCTGTCGCCATCACACCCAGAGCCCGGTCACGACCCTCACGACCCTCACGACCCGTAACGATCAAACGACCCGCCTTTCCACTTAATATTCTGGCCCGTCCACGCGCTTGTCAAGACTATCCGATCCTCGACCCTCAGTCACCTCGCCACCCTGCGCCATCGCATTGATCATTTGGTACATGCGCGATTATCCCTCGTCACTCGACTGTTACCCCTAGCACAGGGGCTAGCTCGACCGAACCGCTTTCGAACAATCGGTCTCATCACCTCTCTTTTCATCACTCGCCCTAGTCGTTTCTCGACGAGGGCCTGGTAGGGTGATGGCGCGGCTTCCTCCGATTTGAGTCCTACGTCTTTTCTTCCTTCTGTAGGTTGAAGGTTCTTCCTTCTGTAGGTTGAGAAATAGCGACGACCATCATGACCGTAACGTAGACTTTGACGACCTTTATGACCATGATGGAAGACATGTCCGCATCGCTCCAAAGGGCCAAATCCATGAATTCATGCATGCTGGGGTCCTAAATAAAAGAAGAAAAAAACAATGGTAGAGATTAATTCGACTCCATGTAGGATCCCTCTTCTATGCCATCGAGCTCCTCTACTGCTAAACCGATAAGCGAGCTCTGGCCGCTCACTTGTCGCCGCCACCACCAGGCTTCTTCATCTGTGAACCGATGATTAGCAATCTCTTTCGCATGAGGCTCGAAGGGGATCTGATGACGATCTCCACCGGCAGGCTACGTCGTAGGAAAAGCCACTCACAAAGTCGATGAAGATGTCCAAGCAGACCATATCGGCATCATCGACAGTATAACCTCGAACCTGAACCGCGAACTTGGCTAACCACCACGATCAGCGATGTCCCCAGACCGCCGAGAAGGTAGATAATACTCACCCTTGGGGATCTCCTTGGGCAACTCGACGGTTTGCTGAACCGAGTATGTCCCGGGTCGGACCGGGCATCGTACAGTCGCGTTGGCGCTCTCTCTGCGCCAGCCCATATCAGCCCGATTCCACAAAAGCCTGAGTGGTTGGGAGAACATACGCTTCTTCGCATACATCAAAGGTCTTTTGTAAGAGTTTGATCAGGCCGAGCTTGACCACCACATCGGCGCTCGCTCCGTCCTGATCGAACGGACATCGTCAGCACCAGACCGAGTAGAGAGCGCCCTGCGCTAGACAAACGTTCCGGAAAGCAGAAGACGACGACGCTCACCTCGATAGTCGCGAGCACATCCGCTTCGACGAACACGGTCAAATTCTTACCAGGTACCGGAGGATCGGGGGAAACTTTGATAGATTTCAGCTGGCTGTATCCCTATCAGCTCCAATCCCTCAAATCAGAAATGGGCGAACACCACATCTGTTGCCAATCCTACATTCAATCAGCCTCTTGTTTGGAAGACGGATGAGCTTTTGTACTCACCACAGTCGATCCAAGTCCACGAGTCCATCGTATGCATCTCCCCCTTCTTCGCCTGAGGGTCGGACGAGACGAGTCCATTGGCGAATGTGAAGGCGTCGGTGGCGAGGGAGGCGGAAATGGAAGGGATGGTGAGGAAGAAGAATGGGGCGAGGGTGATGAGACGCATCATGGTCTGTGTCCAGCGAGGAGATGATAAGTGTGTGAGTTTTGAACGCTAGGAGTGGTAACGATGCGTTTGGTGGGATTCAAAAGAGGATCCCGGGTAGCTGTCATACCTCCGCTTTAGGCAGGTTTCATCTGATGCGGGGAAATTGCGGGGTGAAATCCAGCCGGGCCAAGAAATCTGATCCAAAACATGAACTGAAAATCATCTCATACCGTCCTTAACTCTCTCATGTCATTCCACCAGCTCCTGTGAGATGATCGTGAACTAGGAGTATTGGTAATGGCCGCAGTCATCGTTAGACATGACTTGTAGGTGCGGCTGCGTATCATCACTCATAATTTTGTTCTTCCACTTGCCATTCTCACAGCGTCCAAGCAACCTATACGCTCAAGATAAGCAGCCCGATCTCCGAATATCTCGACGACGGTCTTGTCTGCTCTCCGTGAGCCAGTGACCCATCAAGTGCTTCTGCTTGAGCCTCACGTTCCAATCCCTGAAGGTCCCTGCTTCTCGACCCATCGACCTCGAAGTGTCCAGCTTCCAAGGGCGATGGGTTGAGGGATGTGATGGACGGTATGTATGGATCCAGATCCGGACGAACACGCCTGAGCTCAGACGCAAACTCGTGTCCACCGGCGACTTGCCATTCGGATCAGTCGCTATCTCCGCTGATACGAAATCACTGACTGCCAGCACGGATGATGAAGCGGCGTGACGCACTCTTGGCTACAGCCTTCTCGAAGGCGTAAGCGACATCCCGGACCTGAAGTCAACGGTCACAGTCAGTCCCAGCGGTCAATGGCAGGTAGACGTACATTTACGACCCATGCGGGATGCCAGGTGAGGGGGACCGATTTGTCCTTCCCCGACAAAAGCCCCACGAAGCCCTGAGTGGATAGACCGCCTTGCCCTTCGAGTATGGATTGTGGCGACGAGCATTGGAGAGCGGGACCGAAAAAGGACTAGACGGTTCATCCGCATCGTCCGCCCGAGCTTTTTGCGCGAGAAATGACAGACAAGTGGGAACGATGAAGCTCAGCGCGGATTCGGCGCCAAGCTGAGCGTAGGCTGCCGTGCCGAGCTGTTCAGTCTGCTTCTTGAGCATCGCGTGCCAGAGGAATTTGGTCGCCAATCTGAGACAACGACCGACATCAATATGGGTTCAAGGATAAGATGAGGTGAAAGACTGCGAGGCATCCGCCGATCCACATTCGTTTTCGGTGAGATCGTTCCAATCGGCTTCACTGAATGTTTTGCCTTTCAATACCTGCCACCATGTTTGCGGTTCTGAGGACGAGGCTGGCGCTCCGTCCTGGACCGCAGCTGGGTCGAAGACGACGACGACGACGGTCAACTCTCCTCTACGCGCCAGAGCGGGAGGGAAACTCACAGAAAGATGAAATCACCGAGACGGCTTGAATGGACGATCCGCGCCGCACAGCATTCCTTCAAATTGTTGATACGGCCCGAACTCTCTTGTCGAGCTTCATCCCGAATGGAGAGATCGCTATGAGATTCATCAGTCGGGAACGATACGTTCTGGCAAACATGTGGTACAATCCGGTTGGTAGCGCAATATGTACGATCGTCTCGCCAGTAATCAATCACTCCAGCCGAGACTAAGCAAGATATTGCTCACCGCCTGGGCGCCCTTGACAAGCTTTCTCGTTCCGTATCTCCGTGTTTCGGTAGGACGACAACCTCACATCTGCCCTGCTTGATCCAAGGTCCCAGCGTGAGATTGGTCTCCAGATTTTCTCTTTGCTGCTCGGGTCGAACCGAACCTCTGACTCGATACCCCTTCTCGAGGGAAAATATTGACGTATGGATGCCAATGAAGCCATTGACACCGGTGATGGCTGCCAGCTCAGGTCGATCGCTCGTCATGGCGAGTTAGTTACCGGATGTGCATCCTCATTGAAGTCGCTAGAAGACAGTTGGCCGGATCGCCAAGTGTCCACTCGTTAACATGACTGCCTCCCAGCATCACAGGCCCAGCGGCAATCCTGGGTGATATTAATGATATCTGTTAGTCATGTATGGATTATACATACTGCTTTGGCCTTGACGATATCGTGATGAACTCGAGGAGTAGAAAGCAGTAATCGCGTTCCTGACCGGAGTCACCACGGAATCAGTAGTCACCAGTAGCCTCAATCGTCCCGATCCTGGTGCATCATGTCAAGCAACATATACCTATGCTCCCGAATCCGTTCCGTAATCGGTGATAGACTTTCACGAGCTGCTCAATCCTTCATGCGACGCCATGACTCCGGCTCGGCATCCCCACCAATCCGGACAAAACGTCCGTCCCCATACCGTCTCCTCCGATCAGACAGCTTCCTACCTGCTTTCGCCCCTCTGAAAGATGCAGGATGGGCCCTTGACACTATGAAGAGTCGAGACTCTTCTAATGAGTCTGGAGAGGAGGAATTCGCGGATCTACAAGATCGACGGCTGAAGCGGGTCTATGGGTTCGATGCGGGCAAGAGAGGATGGCGAGATACGCTCGAGTTCGTAGCCAAAGTAGGAGACGTAGTCGAGGTAGAGGATGTGAGCTCTGGCCAGATATGGTTTGCGCAGTGCGCAGCTGATACCGATGGTGTAGCATCATCCGACAATCTTTATCGCCCCAGCAACGGATTACGAATCCTCCTCGCCTGATGATGCCTCGGAAACTTCGAAGCAAGGCTACGTGATCGAGATCTCCACGCATACGCATACTCCCATGCTCTCTCTTCCCGAACCATCCTCGTCGTCTGGGCAGGATAAGGGAAAGGGTGCGAAAATCCGGCCTGGGATCACCGGAAAGGACCTGAAGTTGGCTGAGAAGATCGAAGCGCTTTACAAATGAGGCTTGGCGGATCAGAAGGCGTGAAGCGCGAAGGGTCTGCAGAGCCCGTCCAGCGTTAGGATGATCAGCGAACGGCGCCGGAACGACAATCGACCTCGATACAGCCCACAAAGGCTTGCTGTCGCAATTCCTCTTCAGGCAGGCGGGTTCGCAAGCTGAGAAAAAAGCTCACGATATGTGACCCGAAGCGCGTATAATCTCGCATATTACATCGATTTACAAACGCATGTATGTCCTCTTTTGGTATGCCCTAGCGAGATTACCCTAGAAAATCTCCCCTTGAGGCCTCTGCGCATCATAGGTGCTGATTCGTACCTGGAGTCGCCGGGTTTCCCACAGCATGACTAAGTACCGTATCAGCGGTATTCTTCATGCTAAGACCCACTCCTTCCCCATGAGGTGCGCCGAGTGCGAGTGCTTCTTCAGCACTCGCTCGATCGCATCAAGCCCTTTGTCGAGCGTCTCCATCTTTGGGCCGAAACTCAAGCGGACGAAGTGATGGCAGGGAGAGTGGAAGAGATTGCGCTGGATCGTCGTCAGAAGTTCTTACCTTTATTGGGTGGAGGGCACCCACGCGTTGCGAAGGGTTGATGTCGAAGAATAGACCAGGAACGCAAATGGTCTTCTCCTATGTGAACGCCAATGTTAGCTTGATCGATAGCGAGTACCGAGGCCTCACCTTGAGTAACTCCTCAAAGAATGTCAGACCCTCGTTAATAGGTGGGGCGAGTTTCGACAGATCCAGCCAGATGTAAAATGTCGCTTGAGGAGGGACGGCGATGGGAAGCCCCATCTTCTCGAGACGAGCGAGGACATGGTCGCGCTTGATCCGGAATGCCTTCTGGAGGGAGATCTGGTGAGTACCACAGATTAATTCGGTCTCTCAAGGTTGAACTGTACGCGTACTTTGTCTTGCTGGATTCGAGAGCGTTCGAGGAGAGGGATCGCAGCCATCTGAAGTCTACGGTCGCGGTCAGTAGGCAGTATGCTGGTGGCAGCAGACGAACGGATGCGATGCACCGCCATCGAGGAAGCTTCCGGACTGCGAGATTGCGCTGATCACGGCCTTGGGTGCAACAACCTGAAAACCGCATCAACCAGTGAACGCAATGTCGGCCACAATGAATATACCCAGCAGATTCGCCAGCCAGGTAGCCTGCCAGAGGTTAGCCGCAGACCCAGTCGATGATTGTAAAACCCACCTGAAACCCTTGGTCAGGCCATTGATGATGACTACCGGATCCTGCGTTCTACATCAGTACAGCTCGGCACAATCAAATCGCGGAGACACACCTCATTGACGTCCTCGACATAGGTAGCCCCGCTCAGACTCATGCCCAATTCCTTCGGGTCATCCGGATACATGTACCTTCACGATCTGGTCAGTCCATTCTGATTTCGTATTGACGATATACCATGAGTAGAATTCGTCGAGGACGATCGTGGTCTTATCTCTGCTGATACCGACGAGATCGCGTAAGTCATCTCCCGCGATACATTGGCCGGTAGGGTTGCGTGCTGAGAGTTTCTATCTCCCAAGCCACCATACGACAGGGAGACGAGCTGACGGTTGGATGCGAGAATGACGTGCAAACTCAGGTCGAGGATCTCCTTCTTCACCTGATGGAAGAAGTCAGCTAACAAGGAGTGAAGACGGCGTTTGGAGGAGAGGCGGACCTGGTCGATATTCAACCTGTACTTGTCCTTCGCCTTCAAAGGGGTCGGTATCGGGATGAGGCGCTTGAAGACAGACAGCACTTCGGAGTAGGTGGTATCTACAAGGTTGTATAAGCCAGCTTCAGGTCCAATGTCCTGACGCTACGCACACTCTGGTATCTGGTACCCTGTGTGGTGGACGCGCGATCAGCCAGATCAGACATTCCACTCAAACCAAGAAACATACCGCAGTACACATCACCCTGTAGATCATCGTCAGCTTGTCTACACGGTCAGCATTTGGTGAAACCTCACAATGACAGCGGCAATTCTCGCCATCCCCGCCCTCCCGCCAGGTACGATACAGACGTTCTCATACGTATATTGACTCGCCTGTTCCTCCCTGTACTCCTCATTGTACATTTTCTTGCCTCTCATTAGCCTTCGATTTCCGGATGAAAGGATGAGAAGAATACACACCGCGACGGCTTCTCGCAGCTCCTTCACTCCGACAGTCGGGCCGTACTCGTTCACGTCGTCGCCCCACTGCGTCAGGTCGATGGACTTTGGGCGAGGAGGGCCGCCAGGGAGGTCTCCAACCTGAAGCGATTCAATGTGAGCATTTCAAAGTTTAGATGGGACGCGACGTACTTCGGGAGCACCCTGACCGAGATTGGCCCATTCGGGGTCGCTGGCTGAGAAACCGTTTGCTTGCGCACTGGGCAGAAGGAGGATCAGCGAGATACCAAGAGGTTGAACCAGAGCTGACCGGTCGGTACAGTAGATAACGCCTATGGAGCTCACGGTGAGCCCTCCGAAACCAGCGTTTGGTAAAAGCTAGCTCACCTGTTGCGCCGGGATGCAGGATACCTGGACTTGATGACGGTCAGCCTGATGCGACATCAGGAGGTCAAGTGAGGAGCTCACATGGTCTCGGCATCCTGGTTCTTGTTCTGCATGGCAGCCGTCAGGAAGAGCATTGTGGTGGTGGTTGATACAGGAATCGTACGGAGTTGCCAGCATATTGTCGCAGCATCTGGGAGTCCATTCATGTTAGCGAAGGCTGCGATATGTCAGCACGGAAGGCTCACTTGATACGCCTCGGAATCATCCTCATGCTGGGCGACCTTGACCGCGGCCTTCGCTGAGCTGGAGACAGAGGCCATTTGACTTATCTATGTTCTTCGAGGAGGATAAAAGAGCGAGCTTTGCTTTCGATAAGAGAAATCAATTTAACAGTGAAGGATGCAGAATAGCCGGCATCGTTACGCGGGAATGACATCAGGTGTTTGTGCCTGGTTTCAGGCCAATGTTACACCGATGAAATGCGTGACCGCCTATCTAGCTAATTAGCAGGCCTAGCTTACTGGCTCCCCCTTCTCTTCGGACCTTCGATATTATACCATGCATTATACCTTCATGAAGGTCTTCATCACCTAGCTAAAGGTGGCCGCATGTCAACGCAAACAGGTTCCGCAGAGTCGCGAATCCTTCAGTGACACCGATGCTGTTATGAGAAGCGGGAATGTCCAACATGCATGTCGTGTGAGTATGCCAATGAACTGTGAATGAAGGCATGACGGGAAAGTGGCATCGAAGGAGTCATTATTGGGCATACTAGACACACACTTTAGCTTCCACCGGAACGATGTCAATAATCAAGCTCACTTGTCTCGTGAATTCGGCCGCCTTTCTGTCGAAAGATTTCCGATCTGTACGGTATTGGTCCGCCTGCGAGGGATCTGTCAGCTATACGACCTCTAAGATCCCGACTTCGGTCTCCAACCCGCCCCCAATGACAACGATACGGACAGGAAATCGGTTCAGGCATAGGTAAGAAGGATGCGTGAAGCTGACGGTAGTAGTGAAGACTCACGACAGCGGTGACAAGCGGATCGTCCGGATTGGGATTCTCGATGAGGTCATAAATAGCAAGCAGAACTACGGATGACAACAATGAGCGGTAGGACGACTTGGGTGTCAAGCGACACTTACTACTGTTCATCTTCGTCGACGGCTTCCATTGGTCCACCTTCAAGATACCCATACACAGGCTGAAACATCGTCAGCGGTGCTCTAAGGGAAGGCGGCTGCAGCCAGTCTCTGCTGCTGGACTTGCACTCACTTGCCCTCGCTGTCAATATTGGGGTGATATATCTTCGTCTTGAACTTCATCTAGCGTAGCTCCCGTGAGTTCTAGGATGCGAATGCCAGGCAACACTTGAACTCACGGTGGGGGCTTTGAACGGGAACTCATGGCTGAACTCGATAGCAAGCCGGAACTTGCCGTTCGCATATGCTGTTTGAGACTGTGTTATTAACACTCAGCTTAGCCATTCTCCTTCCCGCAGTGAACAAGAGGGAAGACGGAGCGACAAGAGCTCACAGGTCCTCGGATGATCACCTCCCATGATTGGATATTGTTCTCGTCCGGCACGATCGTTACACCCTCTAGGGGCTGAGCCATGAGCTCGGCCAGCTCCTACAATGAGGGATCAGCCAATGTTGTCTGTCAAGACTATACTAGCGAATAAAGCATGCCGCCGGTCATCTAGCCGGAGATGCACAGCAAGTCGTACGAGGGAACGGACCTTCTGTATCCGCCGGGTCGCTGCAGATGACATAATGACGACCGGTACCGTGGACCAGATATAGGATTGGACTGAAGCGTCCGGATATCTTACTGCTAGAGTGCAGCCTCACAAGACGCGTTTCGTGTTTGATAAAGGACATGTAATACATCTGAGTGACGGTCAAATCGTTCATCCGCTCGGCAGACGAGCCACGTGCCAGGTTCCGAGTGATCGGGATCTACCGAAATCGTTGACATCGGAGATAGCCAATTGATTGGACAGGTTGGTAGCCACACCTGGCAAACCCGCGGGATCCCCTCCGTCCTGCGCCAAGGCTGTCATCTTCGCCCTTCCTAGCCTCGCAGCAAGTCAACCATCATGGTGCGTGGATCCGCATGGAGGAATGAGGGAGCTGCGCTGACGAAGATTTTATTCTCGCCATCAACTCAACTCGATTGTTCCGCTCTTTCCGACTCGCTCAACCACCACGTCATTAACCCTCCTCCCCATTCCAACCGAATCCTTCTGGTCATCTCGACTTTTCATCCATGCTTTTCCCTCTGACCGGCCTCTTCCCCTCTAATAGGGTCGCGTCCGGACGAAAACCGTCAAGCGAGCTTCCCGCGTACTCATCGAGAAGTACTATCCCCGTCTTACCCTTGATTTCCAGTGAGTCTCGCTGCCCCTTCTGGTTCGCGCGTGGAGCTTTGGGGAGGTCGAGACAATGGGATACTGCCGAGGAACCATCGGAGTGTATATCATTGCGGGACACTGACAGGGGAGATGAGCGAGAAATTGGGTGTCTGCAACGGAGGAGGGATAGCAGAACAATTGGGACTAAACCCAGTGCTGCTCTTCACCGGTGGCATAGTTACGGATCCCTTCATTCTACATGCTTCGCCTGATGCATCGCCCTCCTGTCATGGGTGCTGACACCCCATTTATTCAGTACCAACAAACGCCTTCTCGATGAGGTCGCATCCGTTCCCTCCAAGAGGCTGAGGAACAAGATTTCCGGATGTGAGTACCCCGCCTGAACCCCATGTCGACTGCTCCGATAGCCGGCCGAGGCTGTCTTTAGCTTCTGTCGTGGGGCATAAGTGCATTACGAAGCTGACTCGTGAATGTTTGCAGTCACCACTCACCTGATGAAGCGCATTTCCAAGGGTCCCGTTCGCGGTATCTCGTTCCGTCTGCAAGAGGAGGAGAGGGAAAGGAAAGATCAGTGAGTCACCAAGCACGCGTCTCTAGACTGGGACCGAGAAGCATCGTGTAATGACCGCTGCTGACTCCGTTTCCAGATATGTCCCTGATGTCTCCGCACTTGCTGCCAACCCCGAGATTCCTCTCGAGGTCGACACGGAGACTAAGGATCTGCTCAAGTCGCTCGGCATGGACGCTCTTCCGGTCACCGTCACTAATGTCACCTCTTTCGTCCCGAGAGAGAGGAAGGCGCGGTTCGTGCCAGGTGCTGGGCGGACTTAGGGGTTTGTAGGATGAGATGGATACGATGCAGACATTTCCTCCACATACAATTAAAGGCAAATATCCTCAGCTACGCGTCCCACACTGCCTGATCTTTGTAAGCATCGCAAAAGGTGCATCCTGGCCGAGCAGCGAGATCGGCTTAGGGATCAAGCGGTCTGTGGCCTCATCGTGTAGAAACATCGCAAGTCCTTAGTCCGTATATTATTCCCAAGCCTTCTTCGCTCTGAGCCGTTTCACCTACATTACCGCCGTCAGCGTCGGGTACCGCTCGATGAGCTCGCTGAGAGCTAACTGTACCAGCCCGTTGCCGACTCACTTTCCTATCCTCCCTCTCCCTGACTTTCACCTCCAACCGTCCCTCAACCTCAACAGCCCTCTCCCTCCCCTTCTCCGCCCTGACCTTCTTCTTCCGTGAAACCTGCGCTCCTTTGCCCTTTTTCTTGCTCGGTTCGACGGTGCCGGAGGGTGTGATCATGGTGACTGGAAGACGTTTGTTCCTGGCTAGTTTGGAGGTTTGAGCAGGTCGGTGGGAGGATGGGGGTTGACTGGGACCTGGAGCTGTGGAATTGGAAGAGCCTGCGAACGGAATCAGTCTCGATGGATGGTGCTTTTCGTCACTTACCGGACATGACGATTGAAGCTTGAGCTTTCCAATGGCCTCACGGAGCGAGAAGTGTCGCTTGGCAGATCCTTTTGTTTTGCTTCCGAGCGATTGCTTCCGACGGAAGATGATCAGTAGATTTTTGGTCGTTCATGACCACAGTCATGAAGCAATTCCTTGCAATCTGCCGAGAGGATATTTCAGCGGCGCTGCGCCTTATCCCACCGACTGTAACAGTGCTCGCTATCAGGAGGGGCTCACAATCGATCGACTCAGCATCCCAGGACTCGTCGGGTGTCTCTGAACGTCTTCGTGGCAACGCAGACTCATCAAGATGTCCAACACTTTCGCAGTGCCTCTCGCCAACACCCGTGTGAGGTCCTCTCTGTATGAGTGATTTCCACGTTGCTGATCTAACAAACCCATCAGAACGTAACAATCATAGCGCATGTGGATCATGGTAAGACGTCCTTTGCGGACTCCCTCCTCTCATCCAACAACATCATCTCCTCGCGCATGGCTGGGAAGCTCAGATTTCTTGACTCGAGAGAGGATGAGCAGGAGCGAGGGATCACCATGGAGAGCAGTGCGGTAGCTCTCCTTTTTGTCTCGGAATGACCAAGCTGATTCCTTTAGGTGTCGCTGAGATTCGATATGAATCGCTTAGGTGCCACCGGAGAATGTGCGTTGGGAAGTTGTAGAACAAGCTGATTGTGCAGCGTCGACCACAAGACATGTCTGCAATCTCATCGATACGCCTGGCCATGTCGATTTTGCATCCGAAGTCTCGAGCGCCTCCCGGCTATGCGACGGTGCGTTGGTGTTGGTTGACGTTTGGGAAGGGGTGTGTACCCAGACGATCGCGGTCCTCCGACAAGCATGGATCGACCGACTTCGACCGCTTCTCGTGATCAACAAGATGGATCGACTGATCACCGAGCTGAAGCTTAGTCCGTCCGAGGCGTATCATCATCTCAGCAGGTTGATCGAGCAGGTCAACGCGGTGATGGGGAGTTTCTATGCGTCGGAGAGGATGGAGGATGGTCTGAGGTGGAGGGAGGAGCGAGAGAAACGACTGAATCGGCGGCGGGATGAGGAAGAGGATGCCGATGCGGCCGAGAACGGGGAAGAAGCGGACGGAGGGGATTTTGAGGAGAAGGAGGATGAGGATATCTACTTCGCACCGGAAAGGGGGAACGTTCTCTTCGCCAGCGCGATCGACGGATGGGCATTCCGGCTCGGCAAATTCGCGAGGCTCTATGCGGATAAGCTGGGGATCAAGGAGGCGAATCTGAGAAGAGTCCTGTGGGGCGATTGGTACCTGGATCCGAAGACAAAGAGGGTGGTCGGGCGGAACAAATTGGCCGGAAGGGCGCTCAAGCCGATGTTCGTACAATTTGTGCTTGAGAACGTCTGGAGAGTGTATAGTACCGTACTCGGTGACTAGTGAGTGAGGCCTTGTGGTCAAGCTAACGAGCAGTAACCCGGATGCGGTGACCAAAATCGTGAACGCCCTCAATATCCGGATACCACCTCGAGACCTGAAGAGCAAAGATACTCGAAACCTCCTCACTCTCATTATGCAACAGTGGCTCCCGCTGTCCACGGCGACTTTCCAAGCCGTCGTCGACGTCATCCCGTCTCCTCCGGTGGCTCAGGCGATGCGACTGCCCTTCATGCTGCACCTGGAACGCGCTGCAGCTTCCTCGATCGACCTCGAAGCTACCAACGACCTGGAGCGTGGGTTATGCAGCTGCGATCAGAAGGAGTCTACTCCAGTCGTGGCATATATTAGCAAGATGTTCGCCGTATCACGAGGCGACTTGCCTGAATTCCGGCGGAAAGAGCCCACCGCTGAGGAGATGCGTCAACGTGGCCGGGAAGAGAGGGAGCGAAGAGCTGCTGAAAGCGCTGAAAAGCAGAACGGCGTACCGATGGACGGCATTGAGGGTCTCACAAGCAATCTCGAATCCGTCAACCTAGAGGCGCCGACGGATGTCAACGGCAACGTCGCGGGAGAGTTTTCCGAAGTCCTTCTTGGCTTCTCGCGTATCTTCTCAGGCGTACTCAAGCGGGACACAGCCTTGATAGCCACTTTACCGAAGTATGATCCCGAGCTCGGCGTCTCACATCCTCGCAACGCGAAACATGTCGTACGTGCGCGGGCAAGAGATTTGTATATGATGATGGGAAGGGATTTGGTCGCAGTGGACGAGGTCCCAGCGGGACATGTCTGTGCCATCGGAGGACTCGAAGGGGTTGTGCCCAGAAGTGCGACTCTCTGGGCGCCTTCGGCAGCAGGTGCTGGGCCGGATGAGGTGACTGAGGAGCTCATCAATCTCTCGGGAGTGTCGATGCAGGTGCAGGTGAGCCTAATCCATGCTGGTATATTCGTTATGCTGATGAGACCAGTCTGCACCGATTGTTCGAGTCGCCTTGGAGCCCGAAAACCCTAGTGAGTATCACTATCCCGGTTGATATGGTGGCTGATGAGCTAATTTTGCAGGTGACATGCCCAAACTCGTCCGCGGCCTGCAACTCCTCAATCAGGCTGACCCGTGTGCCGAATACCTTGTTCAGGAAACAGGAGAGCATGTCATCTTGACCGCCGGAGAATTGCATCTCGAGGTGAGTACCCTTCCGTGCAACGGAGTCGCTGGAAACTTGGGCTGATCCAGCACTAGCGGTGTCTGAAAGACTTGCGTGAGCGCTTCGCTAAATGCGCGATTCAGCGGTCTGAGGCTATCGTCCCGTTCCGAGAGTCGGCTGTCAGAGCAACAGGCGGGTCATTTACTTGATCTTGTCTAGCCGTGCTTACAGGTGTCGTGTAGACATGGCGCCTCCGAAGACGAAAGGCGCGCCTCGCGGTACCGTAAACGGGACTGTGCTATCCGGACTCGTCAACTTCACTATCCGCGCCATACCCCTTCCACCACCGATCATTGACTTCCTCCTATCCCATACAGCTTCCATCGCCAACATGCTCAGTCAACGTGGATCGCGCGCTGACGAGGATGAGGCGAGCGAAGCCCGCGATGCGGTCGAAGGGACGCAAGACCACGGGAGAACCTTGACTTCTGAGCAGTTCTGGACGGATCTTGAGCGACTGCTGCGGGAGACGGGAGGGGAGTGGGCTGGAGCTGCGGACAGGGTATGGGGGTTTGGACCGAAGGCGATAGGAGCGAACCTCCTCCTGGATCCTGTTGGTACACCTAGTCTTCGGTTAGTATTGATATTGATCGCCTTTGTTTCGCTGATCAAAGTAGTCTGAGAGGGAAAGAGAAGCTCATCGCCGCTGCCCGTGCTCAAGGCAAGACGGCAGACGAAGCGCTCGCGTCGTCGGACACAGCGGTCGCAGAAGACCTACTGGCCGGGATCTCGGTGGACGAGTCAGACGCTCGTGCCGAAGTGCGCTTACTGCGTGATTTCGAAAACTCGGTCGAGGCGGCTTTCCAGATGGCGACTTTCCAGGGACCATTGTGCGCGGAGCCGGTCGTGGGGATGGCATGGGTGGTGGAGAAGATCGCGTTCAACCGGGAAGAGGAAGAGTCCGACCAGGGTCAGTCAGCTACGCTAGGGTCAGAGATCAGCTGATAGCGACAGCCCGAGGACGCCTGTCGGCGGTCGTGGGCGCGCTGATTTCCTCGGTTCGTGATGCTTGTCGAGCGGGCATGCTGGATTGGTCCCCACGGATCAAGCTGGCCATGTACACCTGTGACATCCAAGCATCAAGTGAGCCATTCGAACGATCTCTTCATGTGCTCGATGCTGATATGCCCAGCCGATGTGCTCGGCAAGATGTACGGGGTAGTGGCTCGACGTCGCGGTCACATCGTTTCCGAAGAGATGAAGGAGGGAACGTCATTCTTCACCATACGCGCGATGCTTCCCGTCGTCGAGTCATTCGGGTTCGCAGATGGTATATCGCCACTCTCTCACCACCATGTCATTTTCGCTGATAATATCCCAGAGATCCGAAAGCGGACTTCGGGCGCTGCGTCACCTCAACTCATCTTCTCGGGCTTCGAGACGCTCGACCTTGACCCATTCTGGGTACCTTCAACAGTGGAAGAGCTGGAAGATCTGGGCGAGAAGGCGGACCGCGCGAATGTGGCCAAGGGGTATGTAGATGGGGTCAGGAAGAGGAAGGGGATGTTTGTGGAGAAGAAGATTGTGGAGAGCGCGGAGAAGCAGAGGACGTTGAAGCGGTAGCTACCACCATATCGCGATATCATGCACATCAGCAGGGACTAGTGTGCATTGCATAGCATTCTGCTGGGATGGGATGGGATAGGATAGGCCGACTGGGACTCGTCAGGGACCCTGCCACAGCCGCATAGCCGAATGGTTCCTGCAAAGCAGTCGCGCAGATCTGCCATCGCCACCGTGCCGTATCTTTCAACGACAACATTTTCCCACCATCCATTCCCCTCTCGACCGGTGACACTCAGTCAAGATGGCATCGATGGAAGATCTGATCGCGACCATCTCCGGCGGGATGCATGTCGGTCAACAGGGATCCGACCTGAAAGACCTCCACGTCAGTCCCTTCGCTCCCCCTGCCTTTGCTTCCCTACCATCCGCAATTTTACCATACTGACGGGACTCTCAAGGCCGAGCTCGCTCAAACTCTTCAACCTACTATCCCGACACCGTCACACCGACCCATCCCCCCGCCCCAGACCAGCGCTATCACGTCCCCTACCGGTCCGATGCCTCCCCCTCCCCCAGCATCATCATGGAACGACGCTGCCGACCCCAATCCCTCGAGACAGCCCATCCGAGAAACGGGGTTCACAATCCCACCCGTACGACCCACTGGAGTCGGAGGAGGTGGAGCAGGAGGGGGAGAAGGAGGAGGAGGAGGAGGGCGAGGGGAGATGCCATATCACGCCTCGGTGTTACCGGTGCGAGCTAGTCCGAAGGATATGGGTGGGTTTGGGGATGATGCATTTAGGCCTCTCTGGAGGAAGGAGGGGGAGAAGGGTTGGGGTGGGTTCACGAATGGGGATAGGCGGTAGTGGTGGGGGTTGGGCGGAGGTTACGAGGGCTCATACGATTGGCGTTTTGCCGTCCTTTGAATTCACACCATCCCCATCTTCCCCGCAATCAATGTCTGGGAACTAGGAAGTGATCGCCCTCATGTCCTAGTCCCGGAGCGTGCCCAATCCCTTCGTTATCATATATGGGTAGATACTTTTAGGCCATTCGCCCATGTTGTTTCCCGGTTGTATGCAAGTTCACCCTATCCCGTATATTTCTACACATGCGAAACTGGTACACCATAGTCCGGCTAATTTTGACCCCTGCCATCCGATCCAGTAGCTCGCTCACACCGCGCTTTGCCGTACGCCTGCCAGCCGATCTGCGGCCTACCCCACAATATGGATCAGCTCATCCTCCGCGGTTTTCTACAGTAGAGCGACTGACACCCCGAATATATGGTAATGAGAGGAATGTTCCGATGACCGGAGTCTGTCGTAGAGCTTGGAGGATAACGGGGAAGAACGATCTGTGATTGTTGTCAGCCCCTGCACCCGCTTCCTAATCCTAACGGATGGTCGAGGGTTAGCGAGGTACTGACCCGAATAGCCCTACGAATCCGACAAACTCGATGAGTATCCCTGTGATCGGCCATTTCAGGAAGACCATCAATCTGTCATCCATTGTCAGCGTCGCCGATCCATCACAGGGTCGTAGCACGGCGGTAGGCTTCCACCCGCTTCACATGCAAACGATCAATGATGTGAGAAGAGCTCACATTCCCCCGAAGAAGCACAGACTCCCTCGCCATTTCTCTCGTCGCGAGAAGAAGTAGAAGGTCTTGGTCGGACCGATGATGAGTGGGAGTCCGGAGACGAAGAGGATCTGCGGTCTTTGCGGTTAGCGCTTCGAACTCTGACAGCTTCTCGGCAACGACAGTCGTTCCATCCATGTTGACAGCAGGGTTACCACGCCGGGTATAAGATGTCCAAGACCACGATGGCTGGAAGCGGACAACGAGAGAGCGGACTGACGTTTCCCAGGGCTAGGAGAGGTCCGTCAAAGAGGAGGATGATTCCTACGGAATTCCACGTCAGCGGGTACGAAGTGAAGAAGAGGACAAGCGGAAGAGACGCACCTAGGAATTGGAAGAAGATGCCGAAAGCCACTAGGGCGATGCCGATCTCTGCGAGAGATCAGTCAATGCTCCTCTGTCCTGGATGAACGAAGGAGAACAGGAACGAAGAAGTCAAGGTGTTGTAAGGTATTTGCACAGTTCTCATAAGTCCGAAGGCGTTGAACTTACTCTGAGTATCGCTTAACCACATTGTCGATCGGTGCTTGACCTGTCCAAGTCGAGAAGCGTAATGAGTCGTTACAAGGAGGATGACTGGCAGCTTGGCTCATGATAGCAGATTCCCGACACGTCGAAGGTAAGGCACACAAGCCTTTTCCGATAAATCATCGATGGTTTAGGCGCATAGAGATACCTGTCACCAGGCAGCAAGTAACCTTCCCGTTCCAATCTATATGAGCCGTATCTTTTGGGCAGATCTAGTCGCTCGTTTGCGGAGCCTCACATTCGGTACGCATAGGAAGATCGAAGGGGTGCCTGCTCGTCATGCCCATTTCGGCGGGGTGCGGCAAGTTGACACCCAGATACATTGAACGGTCTACATACGTTCCTGTATGATTGGATGGACAGCATCGGAGTCTCGCATTTCTACCGCACCATTCCGCAATCTGCCAAGCGTCCCGATGTCCTGGTTTCCCAGGCTACGACTTCTTCTTCGGTATGGCCAGACCACTAGCCACGCCCGGCCTCGCCTTTCTCCGATCATTCCAAGCCTGAAGTTTTGGATACTTTCTCATATTCTCTACTCCAGGTGACCGCAGCCAGCCGAAAGCTGCACATCGTCAGTGATATCCTCGAGCGAAGAGCAGAACGTACCATTGATGTCGACGGCGCTGTACTTGTCGCCCACCAACCACTTGCCTTTGCCCGCGCTCAGACCGTCCTCGAGAACCGAGTAGAGCCGGTCGACTTTGTCGCTGTACCGCTTTATGGCATATGGGAGCTTCTCGGGCGCCTTGTTTCTGGATGCCGAAGCAATGTCAGCTGGCGAATTGAAGAGCTGAGGAAAATTCACTTGAAGTGGTTCCTCTGGCCTTGCATTGGTCCGATCCCTATCCAACTCATACCTCAATTCAAGCCAAAAACAAGTGGGAATCCGGACGTACCGCCATGGACGAAGAACATCCAGCTAAACGTCTTACTCCTCTCGACCTGATCCTCGAACCAAAACCTATTCTCCTTATCATACCTCTCGAGCGACCACATCATCACCGCCGCGCTCTCAAACACGTTATTCCCCTTCCCGTCTTTTCCCTGGACGCTATCATCGATCAAAGCGGGAATCCTGCCATTTGGATTGATGGCTAGGAATTCCGGTGATTTCTGCATACGGTTGGGGTCGGTGATGTCGACATAGGTGTAATCGCAGGAGAGGTCGGAGTGGGCGAGATGAGGCTAGGCAAGGATCAGCTCTGCGAGCAGGATAGAAGCTTTGTAGCCGTTAGGTGTGGTGGCGGTGTACAGGTGAAGGTGGGCAGAGGTATTCAAGCCGTCCATCGAGGGGGGAGATTGCGAGGCTGGAAGAGTCATGGCGGAAAGTTGGCTTGTCGTACTGAGTTTGGAGCGGGCGGTGAATGCGGAAATGGGTCGTAGGAGACGAGCTGTACTCATCGATCTTCGTCAGGCAATGCGGGCAGGAAGGGATGAGAGCGGGTTTGTCATTCGTCGAAAGCTGTCGTACTCCGGTTTCTCCGGGGCCGGGGAAATCGGGTTCCGATCGGATGGTACCTTGATTTTGGCACGTGGGAACGTAGGACCTTTTGAAGGCGTCTGTCCTCACTGGCCTATCCAGCTGACTAGAAGGCCTAGTTGGCAGCTTCCCTATCATACTTGTATATGAACGTCTTGCATCTTCACTACAGGTCCTCGAATCTCAACAGGACCTGGAAGTTCCTTCCCGCTAGCGTGAGCTCCTGAGCTGAAGTGACCTATACCGTCGAGGACGGTAATGGTGCTCCTGAGGAGAAAAAGAACGCAGAGGCCGTAAGCTTTGTGGCACAGCAAGGGGTAAGCCGCTAGATCCGGAGTGTTGCCGAAAGAGGTGCAGGAGGACCCGTTCTAATCAAGCTGAGTTATGGGAATCATGTAGTCTCTACTTACGTCCACTATCCCCGATGTTCCAGAAAGGGCATCGAGGCGAGTCGGGAGTGAACCAGGCAAACCGGAAGGAACGACATAAGCGACACCTTCGTTGCCATCCTCTCAATCTTCCTAGCAGGCATGCCGGCGTCCTTCTAAAACTCGACCTCCGCCTCTTTCCCTGCCCATGGAGCGCTGGGCGGAGAACCAGTTGAGCTGACACATCGGACAGAACGATCCTGGCAGCCTGCTTAACGCGAGGACATCGAATCCTGCATAGCGTCTGGTATCCATACCGACACAGCCTTCTCCCGGGATCCTTTCGTGAAACTTTGGTAACCACCGCATCTTGAAGCAAGTCTACGACGGGTCAGTCCAAATGTCGATCGTCCGGATCGTGGATATTGAAGAGGAACCGAGGAGGCGAGAGACGTGGGCGGCTGTTTTGACAGATTTGACAGTCCCAAGGGGATGCTAGTACTCCATGTGTCGCTCGACGACGCCGTCCATCGGATTTGCAGCCCCTTCCCTGCGAATCTTAAGCTTGAGCTGTCAGGGGAAAAGATCCTGCGACATGACAACAAGCGTAAGGCACAGAAACCTTCGAAGAATTCCCCTGATTTAGGCGCGCCAAGGTATTCTTCAACCCGGGTTCAGACCCCAAGAATCGGAAGTACGTAATTCCCGGCAAAATAGTGGCAATGGTGCATCCTTGACTGCGCCAAGTTGACTAGCGTAGGGTTTTCTTTAATATCGTTCGATTCCGAGATTACTGAGAGACCGGTCTGCTTTACGATAGTCTCGGTCTTTTATTTTGCTCCCAAATCTGTTGCCAACCCCAGTTCACCTTCCCTGAACCCCTTCAAGTACCGATATCGTCTTGATCACCCCCGGAATTGGCGTTCTTGTCACATCCAACTCCCGAGACTTTCACAAACTTTCAAGTCGATAGACAACTCTACAGATCGGAATGCCTAGTTGAGATGCTTCACAGCAAGGGCGCCCAATTCCGTGTAGGTTCGCGCTGCTTGGCTCGTTCCTACATGCTGATTTGCGAATCTAAGATGTACAAGAGAACCGGTGACTCCTCATAGAAAACCCTGGACGGCCAGGAATATCCCACCTTGGTCTACTCCAACAATCATCCCCGTCCAGTATCCAATCACCATATCATCTCGCCATGGCCATTCCTGTTGACCCGTTCGGCCGTGCGTCACCGGCTCCTCCTCCCAGTGCTAGCATCAGTCCTGCTCGAAGCCCGCAGGTGACAATCTCGCCTCCACGAGAAGCCCCTTCGCCCGCCGACCCCTTGCCTCGCGACGGTGCTCCTCCTGCAACTACCACACCAGGCGGAACCCTCTTGGTCCCATCTGCTGGTCATGGCCATACTGGCACGAAGACGCCTCGTCGTGTTCAGTGGACTTCCGATTCACACATCGTCTCCATGCATCCTATACCTCCCGTGCCTGGCTCCCCCTCCGGCACGCTCGACGAATCCAACATCGACGAGGTCAAAGCTGCGCTCGAATCGCACCGCAAGAATCCTAATCGACGGCGACCGCCTAGTATGATCGGCGGAGAGAGCAGCGGCGATGACGATGCCCGGGCTGGGACAGACGAAGATTACGATTACCGCTTGGATGTCGACCCGCCCGCCCCCGACCTGGAGACGTCAGTACGACCCGTTCCAGAGCATACAGACTTCCAAAACATTCTCGACAACGGCATGGATGAGCACGTCACGGGGTACATCCCTTTTGGCGAGACGGATGGATTACCCAACATCCAGCAGACGGAGGCAAAGGACGAGTTGGGGGAAGCGAAGAACATCGTCCGCGCGCATTCCGGCAAATGGGGTGTGCTGAGGCGGAGAGTCAGAGGTGCCGGGGCTGTCAACAGAGCATTTGCCCATCGAACCACTTCGCAGGATCCAGAAAAAGCCGAAGGCGACTTCGTCGCATTTGCTTCGCGATATCCTGAGCCACGCCGGCGCACCGAACGAGAAGGGCACTCACCCATGGGTCATGCGGGAATGTTGCCGATCCCAGGTGGCGCGTCTGTCTTGTCTTCTCTCCTTGCACTGTACGGTCAACAGAATCTCCCATCCGGAACGACGTCCGGTGCGACATCGAGGGCTTCTTCGGAGAACGGTTCTTCGGACGACGAGGATAAACGACGGCATGTTGCGAATGACAGCCATCGCCACGTTTCGGCCGATGACGAGCCGCATGATCCCTACAACCTCAACTCGCCCGTCGAGGTCATGGCGCCAAATGAGTCGCACCTAAAAGCCGGTATTCATCGTGGATTTGGCACTAGTTTCAACTCGAAGAGCGCTTCGAGCCTTGTCGGGCACCCACCGCCCAGCCCAGGTTTCTTGGACCTGATCCACAAGGCGAAGGAACAGATCCATGACAAAGATCGACCCAAGGCCGCTCGGAGCGGTGCAGGGGTGTTCGGTGCTTTGGTTCAGAATACAAGCAGCCTCTCAGGCGCAGCGACTCCTGCTGGTGCAGCTCTCGCTCCTGCTGCCAAGCGTCCAGGCTATCAGCTAAGCCGGTACTCCTTACCTGACGCCACTGCTTCCGCTCCCTCGACTCAGCCATGGCGTCCCGACTACCGATCTGGCTCACGTCCAGCCTCTGTGCGTTCTTCCACCGCGGTCTCGCGCGATGGTGAATCACCCAAGGGCGATCAGCCGTTCACGAAGACAGTCTCGAGCGATGACATGCTGAGCATGCGGACGGAGAATATACGGCCAAAACACCACACCTTGGAATCGCTCGGCAGGCTTTCAGGTCGAGCCCTGAAGGAAGGTGGTCAAGCTCTGAAGCAGACGGAGAAATGGATCTTGTCGGGCGGAAAGACGCAATTGATCACACCGCCCGACATGGCTACGAACGAATACTTTGCACGACCCCTGACCGAAGACGAGAGACGGCGGAGAGAATGGGAGGCTGAGAAGAAGAACAGAAAGAAGCAGAAGGAGGCGAGGAAGAAGCAGGAGATCTTTGTGAGATCCCCACGATGTCTACCTCTTGATCAACACTGACGCCCCGCAGATCATACAGCACGTCGCGGCCATTCTTGCGCGGCATCAATTCATCCTCAAGCTCGCTCGAGCTTTGATGATGTAATTGATTCGAGACATTGGCTTTAATTCCTGCTGATCTGTGCAGGTTCGGCTCCCCATCCCACCGCCTCGAGACCCAGATTCAAGCCACAGCAAAGGTGCTCGAGATCAATGCTCAGGTCGTCTATCTGCCTGGCATCATGCTCATCTCCTTCGGTGACGATGCGACGCATACATCCGAGACGAAATTCTTGAAACAAGCCACGGGTCTCGATCTCGGCAAGCTGCTTGCGACACATCACGTCTACTGGAATGTAGTGCACGACAAAATATCGGTCGATCAGGCGAGCAAGGACTTGGACCTGCTCATGACCACACCGGTGTACTATTCATGGTGGCAGACCTTACTCATTGGAGCGGCATGTTCCGCGTTTATCACCGTTATCGGCTTCAATGGGTCAGAGATACGCTCTACCATCTGCTTCTAGCTGATGACATCAGATCCTTCATCGACGCATTGATGGCCGTCCCGCTTGGGATGCTGCTGGTCGGCGTCCAGATGCTCTCGGCCCGTAACGACATGTTCAATAACGTGTAGGTCGTTTGCATGATCTTGACCAAAGCGCTGACATCTCAATCCAGATTCGAGATCGCTATTGCCACCCTAGTCTCCTTTATTGCTGCTGCCCTTGCATCTACCCACGTCTTCTGCTTCACCGCACTCGTATCCGGGGGTGTCGTGCTCATCCTACCGGTAGGTCCTGCCTGCTGATGTCAAAGCTCCATCGCCTGACCTTTCATAGGGTTACATTGTTCTTTGCGGTGCACTTGAGCTAGCATCGCGTAATATCACCTCCGGTGCTGTGCGAATAGGCTACAGCAAGTCTTGTGTCCGTTATCGAGCACCAAGCTGATCGAGATGCCTAGGTGTCATCTACTCCCTCTTCCTTGGCTTCGGCATCTCCATTGGCGCGGAGCTGTATCAAAAGATCACAGGGAACGAAGTATGTCTATTCTCATCGAGGTGAAGATGTGCTTACTATCCATCAGGTCTTTGGGCCGGATGATTACACTTGCAGCCAGACGCATTCAGGGGCACCTTGGTACCAACAGACTCCGTCAGGATACTGGTGTATGTTGCAATGTTCCTATCGTCCATCATGCGCTGATCCATATTTAGGGTTCCTCTGTGCGCCGGCGTACTCGTTCTTCCTATCCCTGCGCAATCAGCAGCCGCTCATGGCAAAGGAGCTGGTGAGTGATACGAAGAGGGAAGATGTGAGATCTTGCCTGATCTCGTTTACAGCCCATCATGGTCGTCATCGCCTGCGCGGGATGGACGAGTAATCACTTCTCCGCCCTCGCCTTCCCGGGACGATCAGACATTACCAGTGCCATCGGAAGCTTCGTCGTGGGAACCCTCGGGAATATCTATGGACGGTTCTCCAATGTGGGCACCCCGTTACCGGTCCAGTTGCTGGCGCTGACTGTCTGTTCAGGGTTCCAGCTTCCCTGTCACTGTCACTGGCATCCTCTTCCAGCTCCCTTCCGGCCTATCAAATGGCGGTATCTTCAAGTGCGTTGTCTCGCAACAGAAGAACCACGCTGACCCTGGCGCAGTTTCGCAGCGCAATCTCTGACATCGGGAAGTTCCGGCACCACGACCCAAGCGTACAGTACCGGATTCAGCGTTGCTCAACAGCTCATATCCGTGGCTATCGGTCTCACGGTAGGACTGTTTGTCAGTGCGGTTGTGACGAATCCGTTTGGTGGTGGGCGAAGGAGCGGATCTGGGATCTTCTCCTTTTAGACGATGCTTTGCGAGGAATGGACATTGTTGCCTTGCATGGGTATAGGACACTTCTACGATTGATGACTTCACCTCTACATTCTACACATCGCTCCTTGTGAAACTAAGCCGATTGGCAGTGCCCAAGGAGCTCTTGTCGGATCGAACCTTGAGCTTATGACAAGCGTTTCTGATAGCTCGTATCAAGAGAAATGCCCTGCATCATTGTACATAGCTGAAGGTGCCTTGTCCCCACTGCCACAAATGGACCCTAGAAATCCATCCGTAACATCACTTTCTGTTCCCCTGACTATCCGTGATCCCAGCCTGTTCCATAGCCTGCAACAACAACTGCGCGACCGACGGACTGATCAGTTTGACCTGCTCGACCAGATCCTTGGGGTTCCCCGGGATGAAGTGTGCGGCCGTTCTCAACTTATCTTCAATTTGCTTGCCCTGTCACTCGTTCGTCAGCTTCCAAAATCTGGAGAGAGGGAGGGGAGACGAACCAGAGCCTCGGCATCAATCTTCCCGTCCTGAGCTTTGGATTTCAACCATGCCTCCGCCTGATCCGCTGGTAATCCCGCCTTCTTCGCCGCCTCTTTCAATTGCTTGACCAGGCTATCCACGTCCTGAGGCGCGGCTATTCCCTGCCATCAATACTACATAGTACGGACTGTTGAAGGGTGACTAACCCTCCTTGAGACCTGCGAGGAAAGCGTCCGCCTGCCCCTTACCCTCCTTCTTCGCCTTATTGACCTCCGCCATGATCTTCGATGCGGCCTGCTCGACCTGCTTCAATTGATCCTCCCCCATGTCCTTGGCCTTCGTGATCATTCGGTCAACATCCTCCTTGCTAGGTAACTTCCCAATCAACATCTATCCACCTCCATCAGCACTACCTTCACCGATACAATCGAAGCCTTTGAATCCACTCACCTCAACATAGTGTTGTTTATCCTTCGGCAGTTCCTCCTTGAGTTCCTTGGCTAAAGCCTGCCAATCCACGTTCTGGACCTTCCCATTCGCGTCCTTGACCCGCTTCTCAACCTTGTCGACGACGCGCTTCACCTCGTCCCCTCCGACCTTCTTGACTTCCTCCATCATACCTTGGAGATCCTTGTCCTTGAGGGAGGTGAGAAAACCGTTGATCCCGCCTTCTTGGTTCGCGAGGCTGGTGTATAGTGCCATGGCTCCGGGAGGGAGCATCGCTTGGGCGATTCCCGAGAGCGAAGCCGCGCCACCCCCCTAAAGAGGACCCCACCCTTCAGCTATACTCGATTGACGACAAGCAGAAAGACAAACAAGACCCGAAGCCTGCCCCTTGACAGAGTTGATGACCTGATGGGTAGTAGACGCAACGTCTCGAACCGGTTTCAAAAAGTAATACCCTCCAGCGCCGAGAGCTACGACCGCACCGAGGACGATGTACATCTGATTATTCCCGCCCCCTCCACCTCCACCACCTCCACTGGCTCCACCTGATGGGGGAGGGGGACTGGAGGGTGGGAGAGGTTCGGTCGCATTCGTGGCGAAGCGGAGGGATTGGAGGGACTGTTGTCGAGGGGTACGGTGGAGGATTTGGGATTGGTACTGAGAAGGTCAGCTGCATGTCAGGTGAGCAAGAATAGGGCTCACCAGTGCGGAAGACCGAGTGGGGGTAGCAGTCAAGAGTCGAGCCGTTGTGGGTCGAAATATGGTGCTCATGATGAGTCGAGAGTAGTCTCGAGGGCGATGAGGAAAGGATTATGCATTCAACCCACCTTTCAGGGTCTCCCGCCGTCCATGACGTCTTCGGATGTGGCGAAACGAGCCGTTCCTTCCCAAACCTAGCCGGTGCCCATCCGGACAGCAGAATATAGATAGCATCTCCAACCGAATGCTAATTTACTACCAAGACGTAAAGACATGTCAACAAGACGTAAAGACATGTCAACCCGAATGCCGTTGATCAAAAGCTCGTCGTCGTCAGGACGTTCCCCCTTCGTACACAATCTCTCCTCCCTTTTCGTTATTGCACCCAATCCCCGCTGTTCTCTGAAGAATGCCGTTGATGTCCTTGATGCCCGATCACCTTCCGCATGCCCCCGAGATGGCCCAGCTCGGCACCCTGTTCATGATTATTGGAATGCCCGTTGACCTCTTGAGGCGAGCGCGAGCGTTCCCATTGCTTCAGCTCGCTCGTCAACTATGATAGGGACGTGGTCAGCAAAAGATGCTAGAGAAGCCTGGTCACCCACTTTGTCAAAAGCCATCGAAGCCTCCTCGCTAGACCCCGTGGAATCCCGTCTCCGTCGATGCGCATCATCCTCATCCTCGCTCTCCAGGTGGAAGCCCGGTTGATTCATCTCCAACAGTGTCGTTATTCTCTGCTGGGCTTGCGCTAGGTCTTCCCGCAGAGTTTCGACCTCCCGCTCGGCCTCCTCCACACGCATTCGTAGCACTTCGACTTCGCGCTCTCGGGCAGACAGGACATCGCGTGAAGCAGCGAGCTCTGCTTGGATGGCGTTGTGCTGAGATTGTAGCTTGTCGAAACGACGCGAGGACTCGGCATCGGAGTATGATGGGGTATTCCTACCCGAGGCATCGCGAGTACGTGCTCCTGGCTCGGTGGATGAGCGACCATGGAAGGAGTCGACCTCGGATTGAAGGCTTTTATTGGCATCTCTTTGCTTGTTTAGCTCATCCTGCTAAAGTCAACTCGGCCATTCGTGTATTTGATGCAGAACCCACCTTCATCCGCTTGAGCATCTTCTCCGTGCCCTTGACATATCGCACAGCCGTCTGGTAGTCTCCCTCGAGAGCAGCCATCTTCTCCCGATGCTGCACTTCCAGCTCGGCAATCTTCCGCTCCGCATCGACCGCTCGTCTGTCTCCCTCTGGCGGCGGTGTTGGTGACCGCATGGAGTTCGGACTTCGAGCATCCTTGATCCTATCCACCAGCCGGCCGAGGGATTCAACATTATCCTCCGCCTCGTGACATCGTCGTGTCAGCTCGTCGACCTCACGTTGCGAATTCTCATGCGCCCGCGTCCGCTCACGAAGCTTGCTTTCGAGCTCTCGAGTATTGGACGCTTCACCGTTGCTGAGGTCGTTGTCGTTAATAGCGATTCCATGATCGGCCAGAAGGTTCCGCAGCATCATACACCGCGTCTCAATCTCGGTCATGGTGCCATCTCGATCCCGAAGCTCAACGTCCTTGGCCGAGTACAGCTCCTTGTACTTTGCCAGCTCGGTCTGCGTATTGAGCAGCTTGTTTCGATGGGACCGCATCTCCGCCCGAAGCGATTGATGCTGTGTTTCGAGGTCGCGTTTGTTTTGTCGGTGCTGTGACACGCCTACTTCCGCTGCGTCCACCCGCTGACCAGCCTCGCGCAGCATTTTCCGAAGGGATTTGCCCTCCTCTTCAAGTGCTCTGAGCTGTTCTTGATGACCTCGCGTCAACCGAGTCTCGTCCGCCCGCATCTCCTTGTGCGAGTCGAGCAACTCGCCCATCCGACCAGTCGTGACCGTGCGTAGACGATCCGCCTCCTCGCGAGACTTGGCATAAGCGTTCTCGACCTCTGCCAGTCGTTCAGTAGCAAGCTTGGCATCACGTGTTCTCGCATCGAGTTCGGCGCGAGTTTCCGCCAGCTCCTCCTCGAGTTCAGTGATCCGCGCAGTCGATTTCGAGTACATTGATTCCATCTCAGAGGTGCGCACGCCGGCGGCACCGATGGCGGCTTGAGCCTGTTCGATGAGGGCGGCATGTTCTTCCCGTGCAGCGACAGCGACGTCCAGCTGTGATTGCAGGTGATCTCGCTCGGCCTCACGTTGCTGAGCGACCGACGAAAGGGTGATGAGGCGTTCGGTGTGTTCCCGGAGTGCGTTGTCAGAGGACATAGCGCGCTGTTGTATTTCATCCAATTCGGCTGTCGCCTGTCGGTGCGAGTGTTCCGCATCCTCTGCTCGTCGCACCGCCTCGGCTTCACGCTCGACGGCCGCAGAGTGGAGCTGCTTGTGCGTACCGGAATCGCCAACAGCCTGCTCGAAATCTCTCTGCACTCCAGCATGCTCATTGGACAAGATATACAGCTGCCGTTCGAGATCGTTGATCCGCTCCTTTTCGATACGAGTAAGATCCATAGGTGAATTGGACTCGAGTGTAGCAACCTTGGCCCGGAAGAAAGCGGCTTCTTGCAATGCACCCCGCCGAAGCTGCTCAGCAGTCATCGCCTTTTCCGAAGCCACACAAATCTGGGCTACTAGCTCCGTCTGGATGAGATCAGCGTCGTCCACCACCAACCGAGTACAACGAAGGACTCACCTGTATGACAGCTTTCTCCTGCTTGAGTCGCACCATGGCATCAGTCAATCTCCTCACCACCTCCCCATTTCCTTGCACTTCACCGTTGGGTAAATCTTGCTCGCTGTCGCCTGGTACGAAGCCCTGTTGAATTGCTCTGCCGATAATCACTCGCAGCGCCATTTCCCGCTTTGCACCCGCATCCATCTCGGCCTCCTTCGCCTTGAGCTCCCGCAAGACATCGCCCGTTCCAGACAACGAACTGGGTCGCCCGGTGAAGCCGTTAGCGGTCGGTGATCGCCCATAATAGAAAGCATCTGGCGGAGGGGCGGGTCGCTCAGCGCCCTCCGCCATTCTTAATCGCGGGGAGGGACTACGCGTTCCAAGGATACTCGCGTTGAAGCCGGTCTTTGGATTTTGAGGTGGAGAGGCGGGACCACCATTATTAGGCGAGCTGACACGGACGGGATCGACACTCTGGACAGGACTTGACGGGCCATTAGTATTGGTCGGGGACAAGGCTCGGCGGAAATCGTCGTCGCCTTCTCGTCTAGGTCTTTGAGGCGGCGCTCCGTTGGGCTGAGGTCGAGCGGCTTGGCCCAGATCCAGAGACTCAGATCGAGGAATCATGCGTGTCTCTATTGGTGCAGCCAGTGGGGGAGCCTGCTGAGCCACCTGAGCCAGCCGATCAGAGGAAGAAGGAGGAGACGTTGCTCGGGCTAAGCTGTCCATGGAGCTGGAGTTAGGAAGTTGTCGCCTCAGAGACGGTGGAGTGTTGGTAGGTTGCTGTTTAGGAGGTGACGAGTCTCGCACTGATTGTTGCTCTGGTAAGTCTGGTCCCTTTGGCTTAGCCTGCCGAGGAGCTTGATTGTCTGGAGGATATTTGATCTTGACTATGAATCTGTCAGCGGAGAGTCATGGTGGGTAGCGTGACGTACCCGTATCAAGAACGTGTATTTGGGACGGATCGTCGCGGGACATTGCAGACGAGGTATTCGCTTCTCCGCCGATCACGAAGATCTTTCCATGTGCCGCTACCATAGCATGGCCTGACCGCGCTGTTGGGGCTGGGCCCATGTTCTGGAACATGTACCACCGTTGGTCTTCTTATCTATCAGCCGAGATATCGTCACATCTCCGACGAGCTCACTGGCGATCCTGAAAGCTGCGAGATCACCAAGATCTTTCCCGTTGACGTCCCGTCCGCCAAAGATGTAAACGACATCGTCGACAATCGCTGCGGCGTGGCCTTCCCGAGGAACGGGGATGTAGCCTATGCAAGACAGCTCGGTCCAGGTGCCAGAGGCTATATCGAAGGACCATGTATCGTTGTAGTGATAGTTGCCGTCGGTCCCGCCGAATCTGCGAAGATGTCAGTTTGAATCCCTCCAGCTCTGAATCGGTTGCACGCACAGATACAGCTTGCCCGAGCTGGAGACAAGGATATGCCCAGTACGTCGTGGAGGCGCTGCAGAATTATACTGGATCTGCTCCCATTTGTGCTGCTTATCGCTCGATACTGCCTCAGCGTCAGTACTCGTCCATGTTCGGAAAAGAGCACTCACACTGCTTGATGTCATACGCCCACAAGTCATTCAAGAACGATCCCTCCGCCTGTCCACCGAAGACAAAGAACCGCGTGTCATGCATGCACACAGCGTGTCCATACCGGCCAATGGGTCCGGGTGCGACGGGAACGCCTGTCCATTCCTGCGTACCTGCTCGCCTATCAGCTCGAGTCATCCCACCAGGTGGAAAGCTCACGAAGATCTAGAATGTACAGGCCCTCATCCTGCGGGTCCTCTGGCTTGACCTTCGTATCTCCTCCCCAGACTAGCATGATCCGGTCCGCCATGGCACTAGCATGCCCCACCCTAGGTCTCGGCGCGTCCCCCTTCGTCTTCACCGGCATCGTCGAGCAATCCCGTACGTCCATGCTCCACATATCGTTGCGTACCGTCTCATGCACCAAGCCTCCGAAGATGAGCATGTGGCCGGAGTGGGAGGGGAAGGCGGGGACGGAAAGGCCATAGCGGGGAAATGGGGATTGTGGGGCGGAAGGGGGAGATGTTTGGGCAGGATAGAGTCGGAGGGGTCGGGTCGACCAGGGATAGCTGGTGGGTGGAGCGGCGGGAGGCGGTCGTGGAGGTTGTGATTGAGGTTGAGGGTTCGCAGGGGTCTGGCCAGGATGATTGGGGACGAAGTGACCGGGTGTATTGTCAAAGCTGGTCATCGAGCCATTGGGGTGTATGGGTTGGCCATGGATGCTGTGGGCTACCGGAGGGATTTGTGCCTAGAACAGCTCTCAGCTCGGCGCGCCTCTGCGACGGAGCGTGCTCACCAGATTGGAAGTCATTCTTCGTCCATTGACCAACGGCGGCGTCCCTCCATTCACTTGTCCGTAAGGCACGGCGGCGACCAGGGGAAGACCAGGCTGGCCATTCGCCATTGCCAAAACAGGTGCATTGCTAAAATGGGCAGACGAGGATTTGCGCGGTCGAGAAGTGAATGCCATAGTGAGGGAGGACGAGTCAACCATACGTTAGCACTGGTCGCTATCTGAAGATGCCTAGGAATGAGAAGACGCGACTGTAAACAGGTAGCAACGAGCTCTGGAGCCGAGGAGGCTGATTGCCTTCGCCCCACGCGTCTCTGGTCCCGCTCCTCACTTCACACTCCAGTCTCACCCAGTTCGGTCTCTAGTCATTGGGGAGCTGAGAAAAATGTTGGAGAGCTGACAGGATGAGGGCGACTCACTTGACGGGAGGACTGTTGTTGGCCGACTGAGACTCAATCACATCCTTCTCCTTCGACGCCTTGCGTTTGAATAGCGACATTTCCGCCTTGATTTACTTCGGCAGCTCTACCGATCGCACATGCAAATTTGAGATTTGCGGGTCGTTGTTGATGCTGTTGATGGAGTTCGCGACGAGGGGAAGGATGCTTTAGCTGTTGCTGAATTTACGGTCCTCCACCACCCAACGTCGTGTCCCGGAGCAGCGAGTAGATGGTTCTCGTCAACAAAAGCAGAATCGGCACGAAGTGATCGTTGTTTTTCAATGATGGAGACCGGGGTTGATGTCAGGGGTAGTCCGGATGCCAAAGGAGGGGTCCCAGTCGGCGGCCGGGTTGTGTATAACACAATCTCCGTCCCTGTCTTCGCCGACCCCTCCGCTATCTCTGATGTCGTCCGCGGCACTAGATGAGCTCTGAAGTCAAAAAAGGAGCATCACACAAGGACAAAGGAGCTAATATTCACCGGGGCAGCACGCGACGAGCGAATTCCAACGCGACTCGAAGCACGTACGCCTAAAGCCACCTCCGAAAGCCTTGGCCCATGCGGACCAGGGATCATCGAGCTGCTAAACGGAGATTTGTATTTACCTATGCTGCAATGCTTGGATACAAGTGTTCCGGCAGTGTTGCATGCTTTATCATTAAGTACTGTATACATGTTGATCTCGACGCTCAATCTGCCTCCGAGAAGTTTCTCCTACATGGCATTCTTCATCTCCCGGAGCTTCGCGATGACGCTCACAGGGTCCGACTCGCCAGTGGCTTTCCTATACCTACATCAGCTTCACTAGAACGAAACACGCGGAGGACGCGCTTGGCCTGGGGCGTGTCCAGTCGCATAAAGACATTCCAAGTCTTCTCGTCACCAATCGTCGATTTTCCTGTGGTGGAAGAGTCGCTCCGCGCTTTAGCCATAAGTCTGAAGTTCATCAGCTTTCAGCCAACGAATGAGATGTGTCGCTGACCCCTTGAGAGGCTCGTTCTCCGGTTCCACCGTCAACCCGAACTTCACACTTCCTTTGGTGTACTCATGCCCGTTGAAGACAAGCGTGTCATCCGGGAGCTTGCCGAGATGGGTGAGGGCGGCGTGCATCTCTTCCGGAGTACCTTCAAAGAATCGACCGCAACCCGCAAGGAAGAGTGTATCTCTGTGCTGCAAGTCAGTCCAGATGTCAAGAAGGCAATTTGGAGGAGCGGACCCGGTGAAAACCCCTCGCTCGTTAGTCTTCTTGTCTTCGATGTAGAAGCAGATTGAATCTTGGGTATGGCAAGGGGTGTGAACGCACCTGCGTAGCTTGTCAACCGAAATCCACACCGATGAACGACGTAGGCTGGACGTGGAGATTCCAGGCTGACTTACCGCACATCGATATCTTGCCCAATTTTGAACGAATCCCCCTCTTTCACGATGGAATTAGTACCAGGGGCCTGCTTTGATCCACCCTTTGATCCACCGTATGCCTTCAACCCGTTGTGAAGAGACATCTTTACATGAAGCATGAGCGCGATATCCTTACAGCTAACCTTGCTGGTCGCAGGTGGTATTTGCACTCACGAACTTCTCGTTTCCCCCAGAATGATCATTGTGGTGATGCGTCGTAATAAGCGTTGTCACCTGCAGATGCAATCACCATGGTTCAGCGATGTATTGCCAGCTGGTTATACGAAGACACTCGCCTTGACCCCCTTCTCCTTGACGGCATTTGAGATCTTCGGTGCGTCATACGGATCCACGACGGCGGCTTCTTGCGATGCGTCGTCGATGACGAGGTACATCCAGTTGTCGGATCTGGCTGGGTAGGGAAGCACCTTCATGGAGCGCATTAGCTTTCGGACTTATATGCGATTTTGTGTGACCAGGACAAAGTTGGGTCAACTTACCTTCATTTTGAACCTGGAAGAAGAAGAATGATGGGTCTCAGTGAGCCGCATCGAATGTGAGCAAATACTCAACTCACGCGATTGACGTAGAAAAGGTTCTGTTGCGTGCTGCTACGTTGATAGTCTGCAAGACAGGCTTGATCATGAGATGGTTCAACTCAAAGGATCATCACCGCTGAACCGCCTCCACCTAAACAAGTGCCACACTGATCTTGGAAGCCAAAACGCCTTGAGTAGCCTGGTACCATGCGCGGAAAGGCTTCCCTTGTTGAGCCAGGCGCGGTTCTCTATCTAGTCTCGTTCTCAATCTTCATTCTCCTGACCCTGATCTACGCATCTACGAGTACCTGATATCATGCTGGATCTGAAGAAACGACTTGGTGCTCTCATTCCTGGAGATGTCCGTCGCGCTCGTGTCGCGGACTCGTTTGTATTGGCTGACGTCCTGTCCTATAGGCAGCTCGAGGTGCCCTCCAAAACGTCCTCACCGTCGAATGGTCCGGTCACAAGACCGTACTTGTCGAAGTGCCAGCCCCTTCTGGACCATCAGAATCCAATGAAGTCGAGATGCTAGGGATGAGCTCGAGTGGGCGGGATAACAACAACTACGGACGGCTGAGCGACGAGGATGTTTGTCTCCCTCGGATCCTCTAGAGACACGTGCTGAGACAATATCGCAGGAGAGAGTGTACTTGAGCCCGTCTGCGGAGAAACCGTCTCGGGAACGCCGGACATCGAGAACAGCTGTAACTCCGAAATCCAGTAAAAACCGCCCATTCCTACCCGACCGACCCCCGCAATCTCGAGCGAAGAGCGATAACCCATTCTACTCGCCTGAAGAGGACGAGTACTCGCTGCAACCCACCTACGCCACCACTGAATCATATGTTGACCGTCCTGCATCACGGGATCCGGACGCAGCGCTGTTCAGCAAGGCGACGCGATCCCCGCCGACCCGGACGTGGACGTCATTCGATACTTGGGCAGCGAATCCGACGGATCCTTGGGGAGTACGCGGCGGGCAAGAGGAGAGTGCTAGTCCGACGAGCTCCACAGGGACGCGGAGTTCTGGGACAGGTGTGTCGGGGGAGGATCCTTTCCGATGACTGTGGCGCAGGGACTGGATTTTGGGAATGGGCTTGTATAACGAATCGTCCATAATGACTGTCTCGTAGGGCTGGGTTGTACGTCGTGTGCTTAGGTCTGGTTTGTACAGCGTGTGAACAGTATGAGCTAGTCTCTCAGTCATGCTTGTATTTGTGCTCGCCATAAGCCTCTCCACATGTTGAAGTTGAAGTTGTACCTCTCCGCATTCGCTTCTTTGTGTCTGCCTTCGCCGCTGATCAGGACCTTCTCGTCCTTCAGCAGGTCGAACCTCACACTGCCGGGCTGGAAAGGTATGATGAAGGTATTGCTTCCCCGAATGTCAGAGGACGGCGGTGGTTTGCGCCCCCATTGTGAACCGAGAGGGTGAATATTGCTGGAGAGTGCGGGATGAGGATCACAAAGTTGATCAGATCTTGCACCTTAAAAGATCAATCAGCTGAAGCGCATGCGCCGCTACCTTCTTCTTACCCAGTCGGCGTTTCCCGGCCGTCCAACCTCGTCGCCTTGTGCCCGCATCTTGGCTGGATGGGTGCGATACCACATCCACACTCGCACTTCCCCGTCTTGCATCTCACTATCTCAATCCCGCCACCGCCCAGCAAAGCTCCTTGTCATCTCTCACGAAATGCCTCGTGTGGCATTCCGTCTGTCCATTTCTCTGAGCCAGGCTGGGCGCCGAGGGAGGAGGGATGGCATGCGATTCGCCATGGTTGTTCCAGCTAATCACCTGGATGATCGCTGGGGACTGAGAGGGCGGCAAGGAGAGTAGCTGGGTCCATCGAGATGGTAGAGGAGATCATCGGACCGATCTGTTTTTGCGCTTCAACACGCGAGCTCGATAGAGGTGAGGGACGGACAGATCCAGTTTCTATTTCGATGGTTAGGTAGTCAAGCGGGCACAAGGGTCAGAACGGACTTGCTGAAAGCCCATTGTCCGGTGGTACCGTAATGTGAAGAATAAGGGGGATACTGCCGCCATGTATGGTTTCGCCTTCGTCGCATCGTGAGACAAGGCTCGAAGACTGAACGCGAGACTACACACGCTATCTAGGAATATTGCGTCCTCGACAAGGTTTATCGTGTGATTCTTAATCGGCCTGCATGTGTCAGCTGAGTCTATCAGGCTGGCTCCCCAAGCATTGTTCCACGCAAATGTCCCATCGACGTATGGCAGGGCAATCGTTTTTTCAGGCGGCATGAAGAAGCAGGGTATGAAGAAGCAGGGTATGAAGAACACCTCGGAACCTTTAGCCATCCTGCACTCGCCACAGATACTTACCGGTCGCTCGAGCCGCTTGTCGAGCCTCGCCAACCATTCCTCCCATCCCTCGACCTCCAAACTCCGCAGCATGTCCTCCGAAGGTTGACAGGATCGGTCGTCCATCCCAGCTCATCTGCGCGGGCGAGTTTATCAAGCTCTACACCTTTCCCAGCAGTTCTTCTCCGTCCTCGAGAGTCTTCGAAGGTAGGACATTCATATCGAGGGAAAGGAATAGCTTGATCCGGGTATTCGAGGCGAGAGAGTAGCAAACGCTAGCTTGGGACAGTTGCCATTTTTCGGGACCGAGGTTGAGCGCGAAGCCATCACTACGTGTTCGTCAAGTTGAACGATTTAAGACAGAGAGAGCCAAGACAAACAGGCCAGTCTCTTCGGCTAGAGAGAAAGTGGTGATCCAAGTCGGTCTCCGTGAACGGGTAAGTTATGTATTGCCGAGCTGCGATAAATCAGCTTTCGACTGATCGGCCTGGGACGTTCGGACATCACCATGAAATGGGCGACGAAGGCGTCGCGGAGTTGAGGTTCTAGGATAGTCATCGATGACAGGCTGAGAAGGAGGCATGTTCGTTGAATCCCTTGAACCAGCGAATAATAGTAGGAATCAAGAGTTCGCGGTAACAGACGCCTAGTCTCCTCCATCTCGCAAGTTGTCACTGAACGATGAGCGACGTGACATGTTTCCGGACGGCATGGCCGAAAATCATGTTCCTCTTGCATGCTTGGACGAGCCTTCCTTCATTCGAGCTGGCATTTCCCTCTAACCAGATCCTCTTACGGCATCATCTATATCCGTATAGCCCCTCCCTAGGAAATCGAAGGGTAGCTCCCGCACTCAATGACCGACTCCCGCTTTCTACCGGCGAGCGGTCCGTCGGTGGACAATGTTTTGGCCCACGGAACGTCCAGTACGAAATAGGGTCTCCTTACATTCCGTAGCTAGCGTTCCGTTTCCTTGCGGATGGGCTCGGTTCGTTTTTCAAAGCTACGACCTGCTCGCACGGCTCTTTCCGGCGTGGTCCGGGGCCTGAAGCGACAGGGTTCTCTACGCACATCTCATATCCCAGATCGTCCTCCACCCCGCGTCTGTCATCCGTCTTTCGTCATTCCGGCATCTTGCATCCTGCATCTTAATTGAATCTTCATCATATCAATTACGCCAAGCATCTATTCGCACGACTCGACATTCAACACCGGTATACACACCACCAGGCGACCTTCCCCATCCGAGGTTTCTCGGCAGTAAGAGATCCCGCTCGATCCGCTTCGGCACCTCCGACAATTCTCACCATCCTTCGTACAATCACTACCTTATCAACCGTATCGACCCCCGAACACATGACAGGGCGAGGGAAGGGTCTAAAATATGCTGTCTTTAAGCAAGACGGAAGACGTCGAAGCAAAGTATGACGTCGCGTTGAAATGTGAGCGCTGGTTCCTTTCACAATCCATCCTTTATCTCTTCCCTTTGTTTTCGCTTCGTTCGGTTCCAGTTGGTTCCGTTTGCGTGCAGGGATGTGGATATCAGGCTGAATGGAGTGGCGATCTCTGTGTCTGCATTCAATCGTTCCCTTTTTCTGTGCACACACCCCAATATAACGGCTAGCGCGTCCCGCCCTTGATTCAGTCCGGATGGTATCCCTCCACACTTCTTGCTACCACCTCCACGCATTCTTCATGTTCAATCTCCTCGCCGAGACGAATGATCGTGCCACGCTCCAAAAGAAAGCCCACTGACATGATACTCCTTTCTTCCATCTACAACCCATCCCTCCCCTTCCCGTTCAACCCATCCCCGCAATACCATCCTATCATCCGCGCCTCCCATCGCCTTCGCCGCCTACTCTCATTTGACGAACCGGACGACCACCCTCCAGTCCCCAACCTCGAGCTTCATTCAGCCGCAGCGAGCGGGAACGTCGGTCTCGTCCACTATGCCCTCACCCATGGCCAGCCTGTCAACTCGGTTCTCCATGGTGTGCTGCCCCTTCATGCCGCATGCTCAGGAGGCAATGTGAGCGTGGTGCGGATGTTGATCGAGAGAGGGGCGGATGTGAATGCACCACGGCTGCCAAGGAGGTACAGTGATGGACGGAAGGCGAATGTGCCCAGCGTCGGGACCGCAGGTGAGCATTGCTCCACTTCACGACCGAGTCCGGCACGACGACTATCCCAGGTTCCACTCCACTGCACTTCGCCGCTGCCAATGGCCACGCTCCCATCGTGCAGATCCTCCTCACATGCGGTGCAACGCCCGACAAGTCCGACAAGAACGGTATGACTCCAGAAGCTCTTGCCGAGGTCAACGGACACACGGATGTAATACGCGTTCTCCGGGTCTGGGAGCATTTGAAACTGCAAGAATCAGAATCCCACAACAGCTCGGCCGGAGGAGCAGGACCGGCATCCGACAGAGGGGATGTGGAATCACTGTCCGCCTCGACTTCTCAGCTTGGGCTGGACGACGAGAGTGAGCGATACAGGTATCCAGGATCACGAAAGGGCAAAGAGAGAGCGATGAGCTTTTCCAGTCACATCTCGGATGCGCCAAGTAGCCGAAGCCAGGCGGTATTTATGAAGAAGGGCCTCGAGGGCTTGCCGAGACCAAGGGGAAGCCGTTCAGTCTCGGCATCTTCGATGGATGGGCGCGAGGAGACACCGCCACACGACGAGGATTCGAGATTTCAAGTCCGGCTATCGACCTTCAATGACGAGACCGAACACGACACCATCGTCTCGCCCGTCAATGCAGTGACAGTGACATCAGCTCAATCGCTCGACGGACCAAGCGCTTCGCTCGACAGCAATGGGGACTCCGCTGATCCTAATGGCTTGGAGAGAACACCGAGTCCGGCGTCCGCTGGTAGTGCTCCATCCGCCGGTGAACAGGTTGACCAGGTGCCTCCGTTTATCATCGCTCCGCCTCCACCTCGACGTCTGACTTCCGCTTCTTCCCGCCGCCCTTCACTCCCCTCAATCTTTGAACGCGCAGCACATCCTGGTGCAACCTTCCGTGCCGCTATCCGCCGGGATCGCGAACCCAAATCCCGCTCTCCACCTGATCCTCCCCACTCTCCGGGTGACGAGACGTCGCGTCGATCGGCCAACTCAAGCGGATCATTCTTCAGGGGTCGAGTCAAGACGAATGATATTCCAGCTCGACCACACGGTGGCCGAAGATACGTGTCAAAGCACGGTCTGGTTGGCTTGTTCAGGCGCGGCCAATCACCACCCTCACGCAGCCCCAGCCCGCCGGAGCGAAGTGAACCCACCAAAATCATCGCTCCAGAAGAGCTCGATGAGGGGATTGAGCGACTGAAGCGGGCTAGCCTTGACCTGGACAGGCGGGAAAGTCGAGAAAACTCGTCAGAGATCGTCGATCTGAAAGACGAAGGTCCTCGTAGACCGCCGGCCTCCGCACCGGCAACCAAGACTAGATTCTTCGAGGATCTGGACGCGCCTCCGCTACCACCGTTCAATATCACGGCGTATTCTTTCAAGATAGACGAGAAAGCACCCCTGTCTACCAGTTCGTCCGGAAGCGATCGACCTAGGAATCGACCTCGAACCGGTAGTGAGGTCATCGCCCCCAGCCCGCTGGCCAAAGAGTGGAACCATGAGGAGGACTCAGATTCACCGCCGCGTCCAGGTGTGCGGCGGTCCAAGACCGAGACCATGCAAGGCAGTCCATCTTCTGGGCAATCGGACAGTCCAGACCCTCCACCGCCAGTCTTCACCAAGCCCCGGTCGTCGACCCTGCCCAGCGCGCCAGGCATGGCAGGTAAAGGGCCATGGCTGCACGGCCTGGGATGGGATGATGGGGTCGATCTGCGCAAAGTCGCGTCTGGCGTTTTCAGGCGGGAGAAGGAGATTCTGCAGCAAGGAGTGGAGGACGGCGAGGGGGAAGACGAGGTGTTTCACGATGTGCTACCAGATGTGGACGATCTGGAGGGCGCGGAGAGCCTGGCGATCCCAATTGACGGGGTCGCATCAGGGGAAGCACCGGATCCCAAGCCAGTTGATGGGGTAATCGCTCAGGCAAAAGAGGCGACGGAGGTGGGCATCCCGCATATGTCATCCGAAGTGGAGCAGCTTGGGAAGCCTTCGACGTTGTCCAGCGAGATTCCGGATCGCGTCGAGCTGGAAGATTCGCCAAAACCGTCATCGCGAGAGTCCGGGAGGGATCGCGGTGCTAGCATCGGCTCGACTACCACTCAGTCATCCCGTATATCTACTGCGCCCGGCTCATCGCTTCGTATGAGCCTCATCACCGACGAGAGCAGCTCCGAAAGAGGCTCTTATGGTCAGACCCGGTCTCCGCCAGATTCGAAGAGACCGCCTCACCCGCCTCGTGCACCTTCTGTCAAGTCCATGATCGATGGTCGACAGCGAGGCATCAGTGTTTCTTCCACCTCGACATCGGCATCCGGTATGAACTTCTCGTACATGCAGTCCGGCTCGACGCCTGGTACCAGTCTCACGCCTCCATCAACCCTTTCTGTCCACCTCACTGCGGGATTCCCCCCTGTTCCCGAACACGAGGTCGCTCATCATCCCGTCACCCGCCGGAAATTCTCGTCTCGGGCGGAAGCGGCTAACATCGTCAAGCAGAACGAGGATGACATTTTGCAACTTGCTCAGTTACCACCAAGCCTCGACTCGAGCCGTTCCCTTGCAGCACAGCTAGCAGCTTACGGCGAAAATCACGCGATTGAGCAAGAATTTGCAGAACGGGAGGCACAGGTGACCATGAGCGATGATGTCGAGAGTTCAGATAACGCCAGCTTCTTCAGTGCCGAGGAGAGTGCGCGATCGGGCATGAGCTCGCCCTTGTCATCGGAGAGAATGTCGCAATTCAGCGGAAGCCGAAAATGTGAGTGCATAGATCATGCCAGTTTGAGGCAAGCTGATGAAACCGCTTTCAGCTCGTGGCCCGCCGAGCCTTCTCTCTATCGACGCGCCGCGATCCTCGGTGCCCTCAATCAACAGCATCTACGACAAGCGAGCGGCTGCGTATCGCCAACGCATGATGACACTGACCGCCATTCCACCCGTCGCTCCATCCTCGTCTTCGGCTCGCTCTCGCACTCGGCCACGCGCCGCTACCTCCAACGATTCTTGGCTGAACGCTGGACCCAGTCAGCGCCGATCAGGCGAAAGTTCGACCGAAGTAGACATCGACCGTCATCCGAACATATCCGGACCTATGCCGGTCGTGTCCTCCCTCATACCTGATCATCCTAGGAAACCCACTTCAATCCGTTCCAGTACCACTCACACCACACGGACCCAAGCTTCATTCAACCAATTCGGCGTACAATCCAAGTCCCGCTCAATCTCACCCATCCCCTCCCGTCTGACCTCTCGATCTCAACCGCATTCCCCACGTACCGCTCCCGCACCCATCGCGGACGTCATCACCACCCGCTTCCAGGGGATCCCGTCATCCGCCGTCTCCCCACACATCTCCATCTTCAGCAGTCACTACTCTGGTCATCCGCGTGACGGAGGCGACTCGGATGACGAAGAGCAAGAGCAACGGAACTACATGCTCATCGAGAACGATTGGCGAGGTGGGCATATCGTCGGTCCCGATCTGGAGCTCGCAAAGAAGAGCGGGAAATGGGGACATTTCAAGGGTGCCATTGGACAATTTGGCCGCCGAAAAGGAGATCTGGCTTGATTTGTTCTTGGTAGGCATTGTGTTTGGTCATCTAGCAAAGTTGTATAGGAATCCAGGGAAGTGTGAGCAGCATACTCTTCATCTTCAATATCCGTATCAATATGCAAGTGTATCCATTGTTGCGATCAGGCTTTTACACCGACCTTCTTCCCCTGGCTCGCCTCGTGCATCGCATACTCCTGTACAAGTGGATCAGGACAGATGAAACTGATGCGAAACAGGATAGCTCACCTTTGAGACGAGATGGCTTGTCTTTTCAACGAGACTGAGCATCTTTCCCATATCCCCGCTCCAGACGTCAAGAACCTCGTTGATGGATTGCTTCTGCTTGAATACCACAATACCGGCAGGTCGGTCGATCCGCGCGTACACCGTCTTGTCGTTCACGAGCATGCACAGTGTTCGCTCGGTAGTCAGTGGTGGCAAGTCGAGCAGCTCGGTCAGGCGGGTCATCGAAATACGGGAATAGTAGGCTGCGATCACTCGGATATTCTGGTGACGGGATATCAGTTCGAGCCAGAATCGAGGGGAAGGAAAAACGCACATGCTCGATGACTCGTTTATGTAGCTCTTCCCACCGCACGTCACCCGGCTTGTCGACCGCCTCAGTGGTCTTCCCCTCAGATTTTGGGCCGGTCTTCACGCCCAACTTCGAATCGACAGCAAAGACAGGCGACTGGCGCAATGTCGGTCCATACAGAGTCTCAATTCCCGGCCATCGCATGAGCTCCTTCGTGACGAAGCACTTCAGCAGGTCACTGCGGAAATCAGCTCGGAGAAAAATTCAAGGAGGGATCACGTACTAATAGATCGGGGCTTTTTCCAATGCTGGGTCGGCGTAGAGCTTGTGCAGCATATCGGATTGCTCGTTGTTGTAGGGCGCAAGGATGACGTAGATGATGATGTTCTCGATGACCTAGCGGCTTGCATCAGCCACAATGCTGCAGTGACTAGGGGATGTGAACCCACGTTAAGCTGTCTCGACTCGTCCTTCTTCACCTCGTCGGTATCCCACACCTCCTGGTACGCACTGCATGCCTCCAGGTACGCGTCATCCTGCAGCGCCAGCTGGACCATCAGATCGTAGTAGTGCAATTTGATACCCTAGAAAGCGATGGATTAGGCTGTTGCTGCTTTGTCGTACAACGGCACCAATTACCGCTGTATCTGGTTCCTTCAGGTATACCCGATTGATCTTCCTCGATCCGACCCGCACTCTCACCCAGTTCCCTCTCAGACTCTCTAACCGCATTTGCTCGAGGATACTGAAAGCTTTCTTCAGCCATTGTGTGATGCCAAGGGAGCTGATACCCGCAATTCAGTCTTCTCCCGCTTGTCCATGCTGCTGTAGGTCTCCACCTGAATATCAGACATTAGGTCCGCCGCCGTGTCAAGGTGATCCCGCTTCGTGACGGGTTGAGGCTTTCCCTCTTTTGTACCCGTGGAAGGCGGTACGGGTGAGGGCTTTGCTATCGAGGCTGACACGCGCGTCAGCGTATCACTCCCGCAAGAGGAAATCGCACCCACAGGATGCTTCAGGCGCTGTCTCGGCCAACGCCTCATGATGACTCGCCAACATCCCCGTCAACCGTGCTCTCGCCAACTCTAAATAGATCTACCATCCCATCAGTCCCATTCTCCAGCTCACATGGGCCGACCCACCTTCCCCTCGGTGATAGCCCGCAAAGTCTGCACCAACTCCAACCACCTATCCTTCCCACCCCCAAACTCCCCCGCATCCTTCTGCTTCTTCAACTCCGGCAAGAATGTCATCGCCTCGTCCACCATCCTTACAACCGCCTCCTTCAACTGACCATGTTTCTTCGACATGAGGGTGAGTTGGGAGTTGAGGAGGTCGAGATCGCGTTGTTGCCATAGGAGGCGGACGAGGAGGACGAGGAGGGTGGAGGTGGAGGACATGTCGGCGGCCTACCGAGCATCAGCGAGGGAGGCGGAGGGCTAAAGAGGCGATCGAACATTTCGGGTTTGCTTCTCGAGGGTGACGATCATCTCGACAGCATCGTGCAGCTTGCCGCCCTGGTCCTTTGGTTAGCAGAGCTCGACGGGACGACGGTGGTCTTACCGATGCGAGCTGCTCAACTTTCGGCTGGAGAGCTTTGACTTCGGCTGTGAAGTCACGTTCTTGTTTTCGGTCGGTGAGCGACATTGCTGTTGGACTGTTTCAGTGTCTTGTACAGAGATTTGGGACCTTTTTGGAACCGTTCCGCATGACCACGTGGTTGGCCTCGCACACATCATTCTTTTTGGATTTTCTCCGAGAATGTTCATACCGGGGAATCCACCTATATTCATCAGCAACTTCTACTGAAAGCTTCACCAGCAACTTCTACTGAAAGCTTCACCAGCAACTTCTACTGAAAGCTTCACCAGCAGCCGCCAAGATGCGCCGCATCCCCTCCCAAGTCCCCGATACCGTCTCCCGCCTGCTCAAATCGACCCTAATACTCTCCCCACCCATATGGTATCTCCCCGTCCTCTCCAACCCACCCCCAATCCTCCCCGTCCGACGTTCCCGCCCACGACCCACCCTCAACCAAGCCGAGTCAACCAAAAGCAAGCAGAAGGGCCCAAAGACTCGACCTCAGAGTATAGTCTATGCGGAGGATCGGTTGAGGAGGCAGTTCTTCCGGGATTTCCCGTTTGAGGCGATGAGGCCTGTGAGCCTTGTGGAGGGGAGGGAGGTCAGGGTGGAGAGTGAGGTCGAGGGACCGGAATGGACGGGGTTGGAGCAGAGGGGGGCATATCCTTCTGTCGAAGAGTATGTCCGCATCCACACCATTCCGAGGAGTATTGATGTGGTACAGCTGTATCGCCTATGTATTGAACATTCGGAAATATTGGAGACTACCCATCTCACAAGCCTACGCCAGGGGGGTGGAGGAGTTCGTGCGTCTCCGAGCGAGACATGAGATGGCGACGATGGCCGCTGAGATGGAAGCGCGGAATCACGGCGCGGACTTCCTCCGAGATCCATACGTACGTCCCCTTCCCACCACTCCTTCCTGATCAGATCTGACTTCGCGCAGGAACGATCTTTCTACCTCGATGGAAAGGCTCTCGACTCTATCCGCGCTTCGGGATCCGAGGGCCAGACAGCACCCACCCGAGTCCGATTCAAAGAGCCGAAAAGGTGGTCCGCGATCGTCCCGCCTACAGCTGTACCCACCACCGAGTTTGCAGGAGGACAGAACTACGTCAAGCGATGGCGATTACCACCGCCGTTAGAGGTGGAGACTGAGGCGGCGAAGGAGGTGGTCAAAGTGATTCCGGCACCGGTGCAAGAGGCGCCTGAGCAGGCTGAGGAGGAGGAAGAGGAATTGGACGACCTGGCGTTCTTGCGGAGCGCGTTGAGTGTTCCGAGCAAGGATGGATGATGCATTGCATAGTACACACAACATTGCTTGCGAGGAGAGAAGACTGTCTACAGCTTGCCCTTGGTCCGGTCTGGTTTGGGTGCGGAGATAGGAGGATACACAGGAGTCTGCTTGGCGAGAGCAGCTTTCATCGCTGTGGTCGTATCCTGCGTTATTCAGTTGAGCTAAACTTGTAGCGGTGAGAATGGACATACGGCTGATTGCAGCATCGCCCTGTCATATTATCGTCAGCCGAGGCGACCGCTTGGCCAGACGGATTTGCTCACATATTCCACGTTGCGGTATACTCCAGCCCTTCTTCCACGCTGTGTCTCTCGAATCAGCTCGAGTCTCCCTGTTGTCAAGGTCGCTCACGTATGATCCCGCGCATCTACATATCCATCATGAGCTACCACTGTCTCGAACATTAACACGGACTGACGGTTCATCAAATGCTTTGTCCCAATCACCGCGACTGGACTCTTCTGCGCAATGACCTTCCCCATCTCCACCGCCGCCGCTTCGCATCAGGCTCATCCATCTTGGCTCGCTCACCAATCACTTTATTCCTCCCACCATCGATGACCCTACCGATCAACCCCATCTCCTTCGCCTCCGCCGCGTCAAAGCGCCGGCCAGTCAAAGCCAGCTCCCTAGCCATCGCGTCGTTGCCCACGATCTTCGGAAGTCGCTGGAGACTGCCGATGTCTGCTGCTAGTCCAACATTCACCTCCTATCCCCTACATCAGCTGGGTCAAGGGGACAAGGGGAAGGCGTACGGCGATGGCGAAGACGGTATTGGACGCGGCTAGGCGGATATCGCATGCGCTAGCTAGGTCGATGCCGAGGCCGAAGGTGATGCCGAAGATGGCTGCTATGACGGGTTGTCGGCATGCTGCAAGGGAGGTGATGGCGTTCTGGAAGTCCTGTTCCACCATCAGAGTCTCTTCCCGCGGTCCTAGGGTGGTAGTAAAGGGGCGAACGATGATGTGGTGCCGGAGAACGAGAGCTTTGCGGGCTACGTCGATGTTCGTTGCGTCATTGAGGTTAGACTGCGACGTCACTGGACCCGATGAGTCCCACTAGACAGAGATAAGCGATGACCCACAGTCGAGCCCAGCGGTGGAATACTTGTCCAATGCGGAACTGAGGACGACGACCCGGACCTGGGGGCTATCCGATATCCGCTCGACGATACTTCTCAGCTCGATCCACATGCTGAAACGATCCATCAGACCCATTCGCTCGGTTGCATGTGCATCAGCAGCTCACTCATCGTGGAAGGCGTTGACTGGGGCTCTGAGTCGTTAGCCGAGCAGTACAAGGGGTGGGGATGGGTCACCTGTTGAATTCGAGTAGCAGGACACCTGGGGAAGGCTCGGAAGCACGATGATATCGTCCGTTGAAGGGTGAGAGATCCATCTTGAAGTGGAGATGCTATTCCGTAAGACTGGCAAAGAGGATACAGAGGAGAAGGGGATGCGAAGTGTAAACTTGACCGGGCGCTTTTCACCCAAACCAGACAGAGGTGGGTTTTGTTTTTCGTCTCCACATCTCATCAATCGTCGTGAATTTGTCGACATCTGCATAGTGGAAGGCCGCAATCGGGGATACCATCGGGTTGACACTCCTGCAGCAGTCCCAAATCAGGTTTGGCTACCGACATCGGCGGAGCTTTTTCTCTGGATCTCGTTGCAAGTCGAAACCCTTGAAGCTTGACGTTGAACCAATCAAACTCGCTTGGTCGGCTGCTCGAGGAGGTCCTCGGAGGCTGGACACGACATGTCGAGCCTCCTCTCGGAGCGACAGAGAGATGAGCTGTGCGTGTGCATCTCTCAGTATACCTGAAAAACAAAGCTAACAATCTCTCCTTTCACCTTCTTTCGCCAAACTGTCGCCTGTTTGATCATACGAAATTGCTACGATCTTTCCTCGATGACCCGGAATGCAGACACAAATCCATGTTATCCTACCTGCGTGCTTCCGGATTGCACGGGACGTACGAAGCGCTCAAGAAGGAGACGGATAATGGCGATTTCGAGGTCGACGACCCGAAAGCCCGCTGGGTCGGGTTACTCGAGAAGAAGTGGACTAGCGTCATCCGCCTACAGAAAAAGGCATGCCTCTCTATTTCAGACTGGTGATACTGGATTGATACGATAGCCCAGATCATGGACCTTGAATCCCGCAACGCAGCACTGCTCGCCGAGCTCGCCTCCCCCACCCGTGCCTCCTCGTCCTCCTCATCAACCCCCTTCCTACCCCGCGCACCCGCCCGACATACACTCACCTCCCACCGAGCACCCATCACCCGCGTAGCTTTCCATCCGACATGGAATGTACTGGCCAGCGCGAGCGAGGATGCGAGTGTCAAGATCTGGGACTGGGAGAGTGGGGATTTCGAGCGGACGGTTAAGGGACATACCAAGGCCGTCATGGATGTGGATTTCCACCCGAAGGGTACTCATATGGGTAAAATCCCCCCTCCCTAAGGTAAGTTGAGGACTGACGGACGGGGAATCAGTGACCTGCTCGTCGGATCTGACGATTAAATTGTGGGATACCGCGAACGATTATACCAATACGAAAACGTTACATGGACATGACCATTCGGTGTCGAGTGTGCGGTTCACGCCAGATGGCGATCTGTTGTTATCGGCGAGTCGGGATAAGACGATTCGGATATGGGAGTTTGCCAGTGGGTGGGTCCGACTGCACCATCTCGAGGAGCTATATTGGATTGACGAGATAGGTATTGCGTGCGGACATTTTCTGGACATGCGGAGTGGGTGCGGGAAGTGGTACCTTCAGAGGATGGACGGTTACTGGTCAGCTGCTCAAACGATCAAGTGCGTACTCTAGCGTCTGCCTAGGCGATAATTGACGACCGAGGAAGACTTCGAGAGTATGGGATCTATCAAATGGGGAGACGAAGATGGAGCTTCGAGGGCACGAACACGTTGTCGAATGTGCGGTGTTTGCTCCTATCGTCGCATATCCCGCGATCCGAGAATTAGCAGGATTAGGGGTGAGCAGACTCTCTTCCTCAAATCCCGATGTATTACGCTGAATGGACCGTCAGGCAGCCCCTGCTGGCGATTCGAGAGCGAAGTCAGCAGGCGGTTTTGTAGCTACCGGATCCCGAGATAAATCTATCCGGATATGGGATGTGCAAACCGGTCAATGTCTGCGGATACTGGTTCGTCCCTTGCATCTATCTTTCTTTGTGTATCTAATGGTCTTTTGTGATCAGACTGGTCACGATAACTGGATCCGCGCACTCGTCTTCCACCCAACGGGCAAAACCCTCCTCTCAGCATCCGACGACAAAACGATCCGGATATGGGATCTCGCCACAGGACGGTGTACCAAGACTGTGGATGCACATGGACATTTCGTGACCAGCATGGCATGGGGACGGACGCTCATGGGCGGTAGTGGGGAGGAGAAGGTCGTCAATGGGGATTCCGGGACGAGTGCGGTGAGGAAGGTGAACGTGCTTGCTACGGGATCGGTCGATCAGACTGTCAAGGTGAGTTGAATCTTCCACTTCAAATGGGGAATGAAAGGCTAATGAGCAGTAGATATGGACACCGTAATGATCTGTGGGATCTGGGGCGCTGCTGGCATTGATACCGTCTTGCATCGTAAACCAGCTCGATGATACCCCCTCATCTCTCAAAGTATACCAGATCGTGTCTCCCACACAACAACATCTCTGCCGAAGGACTGTACCTCCGTTTTCAAACTATCGCCGTTTGCGCTGCGGCTAGTAGCGATGCGGCCTTATCATTAGACCCACAAGATACGGGTTGCAATGACTTGTACAGCTGGTCCGAGACAGGCGAGCCCCGCGGGGTCCTTTCTACAAGCCTGAGATGCTCCGCAGGATCCAAATTTCGTGGTTCCGAATACTCCTCGAAGGCCCCGCGTATGGGATCCGGAGATGCCGTGGGGCCAAGATCGCGAGAGATTGCCGTCCCTAATGAACAAAGAGTCCACTTCGCCTTCAGACGAATCCGACTGGATCGATGCCTAATGCCCGACGTGCCGTAATGATGCTGACGATCTCCTTCAAGAACTCTTCCAGGACCACGCAATTATCCAGTACTACCGAGAGGGAGATGCTCTTTGTCCCGTTCTCTTTCGATTCTCCTTTCACCCTTGTCTGCCCACCCATGCCAGGTGTGAAGTCGGTCTCGGTCTGGTCCAAGGAGGATGGTGCTCTCGCTTGTGACGGGGGACGAGGCAATTTAGCGGAAGACCATGGACCGGTAGCGATGGGTGATGATGGTCGTGCTTCCAGAGCTATGCCAGAGGTCTGATCATAGTGCGTGCTAAAGGGCGACGAGGAGACCTTGCCAGCGGCGTCCCGGACGGAGACGAACGTCGGAGCTGAAGGACTGCCGGGAGACGGTGATGCGTTCTTCCTCCTTGGCGTTAGGTACGACTTGATGCTGTCCACCAAGCTCGATCGGGAGCGTTTGGGAGTGACAGTGGGAGCTCGCTGGGTAGCAGGGAAGCCGAAAGTGGTTGGCTCGACGTCAAGCATGACGTTCATCTCATCATCGAGGTGATCGGCGAAAAGCAGGCCCTGCCGTCGCTCGGTAAGGAGGCGTTCGAAATCGTCCACATCCAGTCGGAAGCGATGAACTTGCTTGACGAGATCGCGGAGGATCTGGTAAAGCGCCGGGAGATCGACCAATCCAGGGGGAGAGAAGGGATCGGACGAGTTCCTCTTTGGGTTTGAGGTATCCTCATCTTCCGAGGTATCAGATGAGGACGAATTGACCGGTTTCGCGATACCGCGCCGTCTTGAACTTGGGCCGTTGTGAATCTGATGGTCATACAACAGCCATCCTGCCAGTGATCGTTGTGGACAAAGAGCCAGAGCAGTCAGAACGCCCGTGAGGGCGACATTCTCGTCTGGCGCGTGACAGAAGAATTTTCCGAACGCGATCAATAAAGTGCGAACAAGGTCATCGAGTGGGCTCAATCTACTCTGATGAGTACTGGAATCGCCCACTGCGAGGTGCGCTTCGTCCTCGTCCTCTTGGAGGGATTGAAGCGCGTACTCAGCCCGGTAGCAAGGGTCTGCCTGCAGCGCAGCATGCAAGTCGGTGAGATATCCCGCATAGCCTGAGTTGATCTCGGATGAGGTCTGGAGCGGATCGATACGGCTTATGAGAGAGCCATAGAGTTCGACTTCTTGCAAGTCGGTCTCGGTTGCATTGACTGCCGAGGGAAGGAAAGCCATGTTGCCAGGGCCGGATCCCGACGCATTGGGAGGTCTATGTTCAGGTAAGATTGCGGCGGGACTGCGGGTGGAGACGAGCAGGCCGCTGCTTGCGAGCTTGCAATGGCTGCTGAGGAGTGTCCGGCACAAACGGATTGCCATAGTGCTTGCTGCTGGCGATGAGGATCGAATATTATCGACGATGAGGTATTTGAGAGTGAATCTGTCCTCCTGAACGGAATACTCCGCTTTGGGTGGAACTCCATTCGGGCGGTGGCCCAACGATCCGGCTGTTTCCCTCAATCCTGGTGGAGGCACTGACACTACTGTGAGGTCCTTCGGGAACTCGGTACCCATCAGGTACGTGATCATGCGGTGAAGAAGCGGTCCGTCGTCCAGGTTCCCGAATACGACATCCAGGTAGGTCATCACGGCGACCGCGCTACCATCGGTACTTGAGCATTCGAGTATGGAGGGATAGAGGATATTGTCGAGGAAGGATGATTGCATCGCGTTGAGGGTGGTGCTGGAGATGGCATTTCCCTTCAAACGAGCCGAGGAGGGAGGCGTGACGTCGGCATCTGGATCCTTGAGGGGCGGATTGCACCGATGTATGATATCTTGAAGGAAGCCGAAGAGCTTGAGAAGCAGATCGAGCTGTGTACGGATATCGGCATCAGCTGAAGATGGCAGGTCTCGATCGTCCTCGCCATCGGGATCGTCCTCGCCCTCGTCGATATAGGAACCAAGCTGCATGCCGCCAGACGATGAGGCGGTGATACCTTCTTCTGCCTTTTGCGCTTGATCCGCTAGTAGTGGCACACGCAGCTTAGAGGGAAGGAGGGAGTAGACCGCGCCCAACGCTGCGGCCGTGACTTCCGCAAAATCACCATAGACGATGAAGTCGCCAAGAGCGTCTCTCGCATCCTGGAGCGGATCAGGGCCTCCTCGACTGTCTGGAACGGACAGGTTCTCCCCGCCGTCATCGCTCGGCGTCCAAAAGGCGACATCGAAGAGGAACAGCAGGCCGGCTCGTGCAAATTCTCCTGTTCGGCCCTCCCGGTGGACGAATCCGAGCAGATAGGAGAACAAGAGGAACTCGAGGTGATGCTGAGATTTGCCGGAAGTTTGGGAAGTATACGAAGGGGTAGTGAGGGCAGATGGCGTGGGTGACAAGGCTCGAGTGAGGCTGATTTCGGGAGCCGAAGGATCATTGGAGGAAGGCCGCGGAGGGATCCAGGCTGTGTCGCGGAAGAAGATCAGAAGCAAGGCAGGGCTACCGGCCATCAGCTGAGACTTTTTAAGGGAGCTTGACCACTCACTACGCCCTCATCCGTGAGCACAAGATGAACATAAGATCCACCAGATCCCCTTCCAGCTCTCCTTCGTCTTCACGGTGATCACGAGATGCCGTTTTGGTTGCCGCGCCGAGCAATACAGCCTTTCCGTGGACATCTTCGGGTTCGTCACCGACGCAAGACCGTAGCAGTCGGCGGAGTGGTCGATGAACCGCGTTGTGGACCAGGAATCGCTCGGGAAGGAGCACTACGAGATTGTTGACGGCTTTCAGCAACTCGGCTGGGAAAAGGTCAGCTATCAGTTTGAAAAGAAGATGGGTCGGATCACCTTTGACACCGTGAGGTGTATCAGCCTCGCATAATCGTTCCAGATGGCCGAGCAGATCGTTCCGGAGGAAGTATTCGAGACAAGCTCCTGTCGTGCTGTATCCGTGAGCAACGATGAGGAGGTTCCAAGGGAGTCCAGCTCACTCTTCGTCCGCATGATTGCCCTCGTACACCAGGGCATCGACAATTCTTCTCAGCTGATCGGATAAATCCGTAGCCGAGATCCCTCTGTCCTGGTATCAGCCTCCGTCATGATGGGCAGTCCATCGCCTTACCCGAGTAGCTGACGCTCATCGGGATGCTCGAGCGTCTCCTATCTTCATGATTCAGTGATGATTCAGTGGAAATTGCCTCGAAGTCGAGCTCTCCCACCTGAATCGCATGCCATGCTTTATCGAACTCGCCAATATCGTCTGGCTGAATCGACTGTACCGGTTCCTTTGATGACTGGAGGAGTCGAGTGAAGAAAATGGAGACATCCATCCCGTCCCGAGGGGCTCAACAACCCTAAAAGCTCTGTCTGATTCGACGTCTCGTCTAATCGAACGCCAAGGGGAAGGAAAGACGATAGAAAGTGGACGAAACATTCGGGTAGGGTCGTCTCAGGCACAATTGTTGATGCTGAAACGGCATAGATTTCCCAGGTTCTCCAACCTTTTCCTCTTCCTTTCTTTACGACTTATCGTCCACTTAAAAGCTGTACATGGCGCCTGACTCCATCAAACCCAGCTCATCCTTACCGAGGCCCACGGAATCCTACTTCACTGCCTCAAGGAAGTCCGAACAATGCCCCATTCTCACCACTCTCACTCCGGTCAATTCTGTCGACACGCCAAGGACACCCTCGAGGAGATCGTCCTCGAAGCCATACGTCAAGGCTTCGAAGTCTACGGGTTGACCGAGCATGCACCACGCTGGAGGGTCGAGGACCTCTTCCCCGAGGAGGTAAGTCCTCCTCACCCTTACAAACTCAGCTCATGGGTGCCGGTCAGGCAGATCTGTCGCCTACCGACTTGCTAAGAGCATACGAGGTGTTTCTATATGAAGCTGCGCGATTGCGAGAGAAACACGCAGACCGGATATCCCTGTTGATTGGTCTCGAGACGGACTACATCACCCCGCTCGACCTGGGCAATACCACTCGACTTGTTGCGGATCACCAAGAGATCGATTGCCTCGTCGGCAGCGTACATCATGTCAACGGCGTGTCAATAGATTTCGATCGCTCGACCTGGCTGCGGGCGGTGAGGACTGTCAATCTCGGCCTGATACGCACTACCATGGTTGCCAGCTCGTCCGGTCAACCAGTTCTGGCCCCTTCAGATCCGGACGATCCGCATCTCCAGCCCGGTTACACCCCAACCATACCTGAACTCCGGTCGTTTCTCCTAGCATACTTCGATTGGCAATACGAGCTGCTGCGGAACCACCGGCCCGAGGTGATCGGGCACTTCGACCTGTGCCTCCTCTGGACACCGAGTGTGTCCCTCCGGTCAGAGGATTTTGAAGGGGTTTGGGAGAAGGTCGAGCGGAATGTACGATATATCGTGGAGTACGGAGGACTATTCGAGGCGAATGTAGCGGCGTTGAGGAAGGGCTGGGAGACGAGTTATCCAGGTCGAGGAGTACTGGAGGTAAGCCCATTGAGCTTTCACTCGGTTAGCATTGCTGACTGGAGATCAATTTCTAGCTCATCCACAGACTAGGTGGACGAGTATGCTTGTCCGATGACTCGCATGGGGTTTCGCAGGTCGGACTCAACTACCTCAGGATGAGAGTATATCTCTCGTCCATGGGCGTGGAGGAGATCTGGTATCTCGTCCCCATAGAGCGGCGGCAGAATGGGGATCAGGTAATCGGGACACGAGGACGGGTTGTTGCGCGTAGACTGGAAGGCGATTGGCGGACTTATCCTTTTTGGTCGAGGATCGCGGCTGCCCAAGCCTACAATAGAGCCTAGATGAGGCTAAAAGTCATGCAGATCATCTAGGATCCATGATTGACATGACAAATGATCGTGCTATGAGTATTGCTACAAACGAACTATGCTATACGAACCGCATGTATGGGTGTGATACGTCTATTCTAGAAGAGATCCTCGTCGCTCCCCTTCTGCTGGCCATGCCGTGCGATCTGCTTCAGTGCCTTCTGCTTCTCCTGTAAAAATTCCTTCTCGAGGTGCTGTTTCAGTTTGGGGATGTTATGGAACGGTTCGTCGCATTTGAAGCATGTGATCGGGGCGTCGAGAAGTCCTTGAGCCGATGACGTGGCCTACCAAATGGGCGATGAGAACTGTTTTAGAGCGAGAAGGAAGGGGACTCACGTCAATGCGATCGTAGAGATAATGCTTGTCCTGTTGGAGCCATCGTTGGACCTCCATGATGGTGATGAAGAATCCGAGATCGGGTCGGAATGAATTGTGGTGTTTCTTCGTCTTGTACGAGGGCGATATCCGATCTTCCGAAATGACGTGCAGGTGGACGTGTCTATACGCCACAAGCCAGCGGTCAATGATAGCTGAAGACAAGAGATGAAGCCGCTCACTTCATCGAAGGAATCGCATGAAACCCCACATCAATCTTCCACTCGAACCCCTCGGTCTTGATCATCTCATCCCTAATCATCTCCTCGACCTCCCTCGCCGTCTCCGCCATAGCCTCAATCACATCAGCCCTCTGATCTGCTCCTGCTTCTAATAGCAAGCTCCTCAAATCGTCGAGAGCATCGAGCTTGACGATGGAGGTACTGCTTTCGGGACCTGATTGGGGTGGGAATGGGTATCGCGGGAGCACGAGGAAATGGTATTTCGCTTTGGGGAAGGCATCGAAGATGGCGATAGTATTGGGCGTGGATAGGAGCAGTGTTGAGGCAGGGAGGGCTGAGGCTGGGTGTGGGAGTGTGGCGTATGTCCGTAAAGCTGAGAGGGAGGATCTCATGGCGAAGCTCTCAGATCGACTGTGACTGGCTCTACCCCTCTCTTTGTCCCTTGATGATCTTCGGAATGCTCGGCTTGGGGATGTCGGGTTGGAGACTGGATGGACCGATCGCCTCGCCTCGGCTCGTGTTTCTCGCTGACGAGGAGAGGAGAAGCAGCTACCCATCTCACACCCGCCATAAGCCCGCAGGCATTAGCGATCGGAGGAAGAATTCATCCAGTCGAGTACGAGGACGGGGAGCAAGAGGAGTTATCGCAGTGATATGAGCGTGGTCGGGGCGAGGGAGGGAGTGGTGTAGGATCCACTGATCAGCGTGTGTTTCGGATGTTTCTCAAGGGACAAGGGACAAGGGACAAGGGCAAGGGACCGGAGTAAGTACAGCTCTCAACTCCTCACGGAGCATTCAGCAGCGCCTCGGAGATCAAGCGGATTATCCTGCCGAAACAAGAGATACAGGAAACGAGAATGATGTGAGGTGGTGGTAAGAGCGTGAGGCAACAAAGGGTCTGATCTTCGGCGTGGCTTGTGGAGCCACGAGACATGCAGTACATGCTACCGGATCCTCACCGCAGAGCTGCCAGAGGCGTCCCGACGTCTAGGTGACTGCAACGACTCACCCTACTTGAGCCGATCCTTGCCGCTCAGATCAAGGGTTTCGACCTGACAATTCCCGTTCTCCCGAGTTGTGAAGACTGGAGAAGCTGAGCGTTTCAGGGAATCCAATGCGATCGACGGAAATTGCGCCACACCGAAACCAGGTACCGGCAAACCTGCGGGGACCCCAGAACCCGATTACAGCGGGATGAGTCTCGAAGCTGAAACTTTGGAGAACTCGCTGCATGAAGACTTGGTATACAACTTCATACCTGACGCACAATGCCTAAGCCACCTCCCTCCAGCCCTTGGTGCTCTCATCGATGACCGTCTGACCCGCCGGGGAACCGTGCTCGTGCTGATGATCATGGTGATCCTCATCATCGACTTCCGCACCAAGCACAAACTGCGGTCGTTGAGAATCCACATCGTGGCCAATATCCTGATTCCCATCCTGGATATCCTCTTCATCGTCGTCGCCGTTGGGCCGGAGCTGACCCAGCATACGCTCTGCGCCATTCGGAAGGGTGGGTGCGATACTGGGCACCCCCTTGAGAGTATGGGTCGAGCGAACGGAGCGGATGGATGGTGGACGCGAGGCGCTGCGCGGCGGCTTTGCTGAGGCCGGAAGAGCGAGGCGGAGCAGGGAGGTGTACGCTAAGCGGGTTTAGCGACAGTATCACACTCCAAATCTGGGTACTAACGCTGTCGGCAGACCGGGCAGTACCATCCCTTGGCCTTCTTCCTCCTCTCGCGACCAGTCGTAGTAGTTCCACCGGCAACAGGTGGGGCGGCTGTATTAGTGGCTGCGCCGACATCCCTAGGCGCGGCATCCTCAACAACCGTCGCTGCCCCTGCGGGATCGTCTCTCCGTCCAACTTTGCCTCCGGCACCGAACTCCACCATTCCGACCGCGCAGTCGCGGCAAACGACTAGATGTCGGCAAGGGAGCAGAACAACATCGCGTGGCGCTGTCAGGCAGACAATACACTCGTTCGGTGTAGAGGCGTATGGGTCTCGTTCAGCGCCAGCAGTCGGCGGGTAACTCGGTTGTTGAGTTTGGGTCGAGGATAACCCGTAGATCTCCTTGAGCAGGAAGGTGTGCGCGCCAATCTGTGCGGTAATCAGCGGCGACCTGAGGACGATTCAGGGACTGACAACAGCCTCTCGCCGGACTACTTTCACAACCCAGACTCGCTTGCCCGCTTGACCGACCGGAGCGGTAGAGCCCGCGTCAGGCGACCACATGCCGGTGACGAGAATGTGAGTGAGTTGTGCGTTCCGTCGCTTGATGGGTTGCCCTGCGTCAAAATCGTTAACATCATAACCGATAACTCTGCTTGGACTCACCACCATCACCAACAGCCTCGATCCGAATGAGCAGCCTCATCCCCTTCTCAGGCGCCTTTACCTCCTCCGACTTCGCGCCCGCCCCCTCAGCCGGGCGATTGCTCATCTCGATCCGCGCAGCCTCTTCAACATCCGGCTCGCGCTGTCGCCGAGGGAAGATGCCAAACCTCCTTGGCGCTCGACGATCTGCTGGAGTCTGGCCGAGGGTACTAGTGGTCGCATTGGGACCGCCGAGCTCTGGCACGGTCTCGAGATCGGGTTCGGTCGCAGCGGCAACCTGTGGATTTCCCATGGTTCGCTCGAGGCTGCTTCGGTTGGTATCCTCGGAATACGATTCGCGAGCGACAGACGATACGTTCGGATCGATCTTGTCGACGCTGCTTTGAGCGGTGACCTGCTGGTCAACCGCCGGTGCAGCCAAGGGAGTGACGGCGTCGGACAGGTCGAGCGCCGCTTCGGCGGGCAGAGTGAATACCTGGTTGAACCCGCCCTCGTGTACACCGCTGTACATGACCTTGATATCCTCTTCGGCAGCGGAAGCCTTGCCTTCGGCATCCTGAGTCGGTGTCGGATGGATCGACAAGCTAATATTGACGAGTGGCGTTGTGGCATCGTAATTGAACTTGAGGAGGTGGAGAGGATGAACCGGGACTAAGGACAACATTGACGCGTTGGCCGGAGTGATCTCGCCCTCCTGCTCGTGTACCATCGACGACGAAGCCGCGACATCCTGTACGAGCTGCTGCAGAAGTAGAGTCGGACGTTTGAGGTTGACCAATGCTTGCAGGGTAGTGGTAGCATGGAGGCCCTACACATCCATCAGTTTCCGCCATGAGATACGAGATCACAACTGACCTCCTCGCTCTTCGCCATCTCCACCCATCCCTTGACCACATCGACAGCCACTGTGGCCCCCTCATCCGCCTTTGTCCACCCCGGCTCATCGTCCTCGCCCACATCTGGCCCGAAAATCGTCTCCCGCCTCCTGACAATCTTGCTCTCATCCTTACCTTCTGTTGTCGCTCCGACACCCGTCTGACGAGCGGCGTCAACGACGAGGGTCTGCTGCATGGCAGTCACAGCATGTTGATGCATGGCCAAGCGGGATCCTGGGAGGAAAGGAGGGGCTCGGAGGCGATTGGTGCGGAATGAGCCAGAACTGAGGATGATCAGCAGACGATGGATCTGAAAATGGACGCTTGACGAACTATGCATTAGTGTACCAATTGTTCATGGTACTGCTTTGTGACATCTTGAAAGATGGCCCTCTGGATAAAGCAAGAGGAGTATGCGGATGTCGGAAGCCGAATCAGGGGATCCGAAGGGGCCTCGTGAGAGCTTGCAGGAAAATTTGTATCGAGTTTCTGTAGGTCCAGCCTCGAACGTGATAGCTGGGACAGCACAGCGTCAAAGCGAGTTTTGAAAGAGGATAAATGGTATGAATCAGGTTGAAACGTTGAGACGGGCGATGAGAATCTATCTTGGGCTTTGAATGACGAGGGCCCACCGATCGTATGTTCCCTCATTTTGCCACAAGCGGTATATCCCGCGATTTCAGGACCCGCATGTTTGTGGCACACAGTCAGCAGTCGAATCTGAACATATGCTGGTACATGCAACAAGATACGTAGAATACAAAGGATCACAGCCACTCTGAGCTATCGTCATTGACACCTGAAAGGAGAAGCATCGAGTGTCAGCCAATCAGCAACTGTGTTTCCGGTTCAGCAGCGCAAAGTCTGGGCACTGACCGGAAGTAACCCTTCCCTCGTCCCGCACCACCACGGTTGCCCCGCTGAACTCGTCCCCCTCATCCTCGTTATCCTCTTGCTCGTCCTCGTCATCATCCTCGTCATCCCATCCAATGTCTCCTTCCGCAGCCAGACTCTCCCCTACCATTTTTGCAAACTCATCCTCCTCTGCCTCACCACCTTCAGCCAATCCATAGTCTTCATCTGAGTCCTCGATGATCTCCGCGGACAGCTTCCCTTTCGATGTAGGCGGTGCCTTTGTCGCTTGCTTCGCTCCCTTCTTGCCACTTCCCTTTGCCTTCGCCTTCATCGGTGTTCTGGTCTCCGTTGGCATCGGTGCTGTTCGAGGGAGGGATTTGCCTCCTCTTGACGGTCGCGGTGCTGAGCTGGTACTCTCACTGGGCCTCATTTGCTTCGCTTTTGACGCTGCTTCGGGAACGCTGAGATGTTGGCTTCCGTCTCTTCCGCTAGAGTCTGCATGCTTGCGCTTCGCAAGGGGTACAGAGGCGGAGGACGAGGATGAGGCGGTCGACACGGGTTTGACGGGCAGGGTCGCGGTAGGCGTCCGCGTCGAGGTGGAGGCTGAGCGATTCAGGGTGAGACTGAGAGTTGTGGAGAGGGGATGAAGCGCGAATGTCTAATCACATTGTATGCTTCAGAGTGTGACACAATTGAGCGAGATCTTGTGGCCCACCTGAGTAGTCTCGTCCCACACCAAAGCGCATTCCCTTGGCTTGCTTGGCTCTTCTTTCACCTCGAACACTTGCTGATTGCCGCCCTATCCAAAGAATCTCGTGTCAATGACCCTTTCCTGGGCTGGCGAAAATTCGGCTGGTTCTGTAAGGACGACCCACTGATACCTCGAAACTCAGAGATCGTCCTATTGCGCCCTTGGATGACAGTACGCCTGAGGCAGAAGTAGTAATCGAGGCGGGCTTGAACGCATCTGGGAAGGTTCGGAGGTAAGCCTCATCATGCAGCAACAGAACACGAGCACATTGATATCTGCCGAGCAGAAATACTCGACAAGGTGACATACATCGAAACGCCACGACCTCATCTGCATCTCTTCGTCTCTTCTTCCCACCAGCATCTCCTGGGACCAAGGATGAGAGGTTGATCGGGAAGGTGCCGGAAATAGGGAGACTCGACACAATCGCAGACATGTTTCAGCGGATGTTATTTTGTCGTAAGAGGACGCGACGGGCCAGACAATCCGCTTAGCTTGTATATGGAGAAAGGCAATCCACCAGCCGGGCCCCGCCTCCACCTCGCCATACCCCGCCCACGAAATAGAAAGAGCCCTTCAACAAAGAGGCCGATCAATGACCTCGAATCCCGATTTCTAGCGTGCAACCTCTCAGACACTTCTCATCTACCTACACATCTCGTCAGATTGCCGCTTGATGTCTCTGTTTACTTTGGGACGACCTGCAGGGTCATTTGACTGAACTTCCATCCAGCTTACAGATGACGTTATCGCTTGCTGTCTCTCGGTCTTCTCGGTCTGTCGATGGACTAACCTGCAATGCGATTCTGTCGAGCGCGAACGGACTTGAATCCAATAAATCACTTACCGCGATGCTAATGCAGCATAATTTCTCGTCGCACCGTTCGGTTTCTGGTGGGTCAGTGGAAGTGAACGGCGCTTATGTCCTCACGGGCCACACTCGACACCTCTTACAGCTCTCTTTCACTCTTCTTGCCCTCTATCCATAAATAACCCTCCTCACCGTGCCACCTTGGTTTGACCCCATCCAGGCCGAGATCGTGGCCGTCTCCTCTACCCAAGACGTGGTGTCGAGGCTGCGAGTCATGGCCGTCGATGGGCTACATGAGGGAGATCCATTGGCGGATACGATACATGACAAAGCTGCGAGGGCGATTGAGGGGTTCCAATCTGGTATCGATGTCGTTATCGAGGCGATCGTTCACGAAAAGGGGTTCAGGTGTGCCGTGAAGGGTGAAGTGGAATCATGGGACGCGCCGGTGAGGCTCGCCTTGACCGACGTATGGTATTCTCCGGACCGAGAAAACACGCCAGCTAATATCGGGCAGATGTGCTGGGTTGTGGTCCAATCCTGCCTTGGGAAGGCTCTCGCATCGCTTAGTCCGCCGAAACAGCCCGGCGAGGTGCCGGTCTTCGTTTCCAACCCTTGGCCGGCGAATTGGTTCTTGCAGTGAGTCTCGCTCATCGAAAGACCGGCAGTGCTGAAATCTTCGTCCATTCGTCTTTCCATTCATCCCAATTACTATAATCGGCTACTCCACTCCGCGCTTCCCGCTTTGATCGATACCGCATTGCAGTTGGTGGGGTGCCGGCGGTAGAGTCCGAATTTTCCGCCTCAAGGCGAACAAGATCGTGGGCGAGGAAGGAGAGACATTCGCGGAGGCATGCGATGACGTGAGTGTCATATCATTGAGACATGTCTGAAGGAGAAGAGGTCAACAATGTAACCGAGGAAGGTGTCTTGAACGTCCCCGGTATGCCGCAGATATTCAAATGTGAGCGATGTCCATCTTATCAGACACTCAAGTCACAGTATGCAGACGAGGCCTGTGAGTAACATTCCGACTGGAGGGGCCAGGTCACAGACTCCTCCTGACCCTCGAGTTTTTTGATTCGCATTCTCCCTTCACCCTCCATTTCTCCCTTCACCATCCATTTTACGACAAATCCTCTTCCAATTCGGCCGACTCGAAAGGTCCATAGTCCGCCGCCATGGTCACACGGGATCCTCGTCAGGCCCAACTATTCTTCAGGGTGTCCGAACTCGTACCCTCTTCTGATGGCGCGCTCATCACTGTGCCGCCGGAGCTGGAGCCGGATGCACGAGACGCCATCCTGTCCGATATACACATCGTCAAGGAGATCCTAGACAAGCTTGAGGAGAAGAGCGTGATCTACATTAGGTCAGTTGCTCGTTTGTGGCGGCATATTCGAGATTGATGAGAAGCTTCGGATCCCTCGTTGGCCCATCTTCCGGCCCGACCTGATTGAGGACTTGTTCGAGACCCTGATTGAGGCGAGGTTCCCCTTCCTCCTAGGGACGATGCCACAGGGCGCTGAAGTGGGGACTGGTCGAAAAAATCGAAACGAGTGGCCTGGGCATGGTCGTGAAGAAGGCACCCCAGGTCACTGTCCTCCAACGTGCTTCCGGGGTTTACAGTCTGGTGAGCTGATCTCTTTCATCCGTCTCGACGGTTGAGTATTGATTCGTCCTCCCGTCGGGAGTGCCACTGCGGACTGTCAAGCTTTTTCGAATGCCTTTTCACGGACACACCCATGGTGGCCTGGCCGCTCACCGCAGACGCCTCACATGGCGGCGATCGCTTCGGACCTGGGCGTCGCCATCGAGCTGATGCAGGTACGGACTGGGGAGAGCGTTGACCGCCGACAATGAGAGGTGTCGTCCCTGTAGATCAGAAGGAAGTGAGACGGAAAGGAATGTCAGAAGTATGGGAGAGGATTCGCGGTAAGGAGGGAAGGCACATCCGAGAACGTGTCGGAGAGGTCAAGGAGATTGTGGTCAACAACTGGAGAACAGGGGGAATGCGAAAAGCGATGGAGTGGTTCGCGACGCGCATAGAGAAACATGGACTATGTGTCTAGCGGACACACCAGAGACACGGTTGTATCCCGCGAGGCCGGTCGCGTGAGATCGTTCCTGCACGATCAAGTTATCAAGGCCAGCTAAGCTGGGAAATCACAATCGAGCCGACTTTGCCCCGCCTCCACTTTACCACGTGACACATAGATGGTTCGACAATGAGCTGGCGACGCGAATGATAACTTACCGCTTCCAGCATTCTGTCTGAGGCATCGTCAGCTCTCATCGATCCGAGCAAGTTGTTCAAGCTCCTTAGGCTCGATAGGTCATAAACAACTAGGCATTCTTAGCCGCCAGTCCAGGAGAAGTTCGCCACTGTCCGCCTGCCCCTCGTAAGGCATTGTCAGCATGTCGTTCTCGCGGAAGTCAGCGGCGCCAAACGGTAATACAGTGAGTATTATTTCTTCGGATCCTGCTTTCTTCCTCCTGTGAACGTGACTAGCTCTGACGTTGGATTCCCTTCGCAGATGGCCGCAAAGCGAATAAAGAAGGAGGTAAGTTCTTGACTCCTAAACCCGGTCCCTGCCTGTGGGCAGCGATTGGAGCGGAATCAGAACTGACTGAAACCTCGTCAGATCGCAGACCTGTCCAAAGAGAATCTCGGCTCCATCACCCTTACTCCCAACGAATCCAATATCTTCTCGTGGCGAGCGACCCTTGCTGGTCCAGCCGGATCGCCTTATGAGGGAGGGGTGTTCGAGGTGGACATCCGGGTACCGGAAGATTACCCGTGAGCTCATCTCCTACTCATCTTCCTGCGTGTTTTAGTAGATATGTTGATGCATGAGCTGATAAGGTCGCGGCGGATCGTAGCTTCTCGCCACCTCACCTGCAATTCTTGACGAGGTTATATCACTGCAATGTCGCCAGCACGGGAGCAATATGTGGGTTTGCGAGTCTCCCATTGTGGCTGAATTTTACTGACTGATGTGTTGCCCAGGTCTTGATGTGAGTACTGGTCATGGCCAAAACGACAACCTCTCGCTGCTACGTGAAGCGATTCGGTTCGCTGATCCGGATCCGCCTAATCTTAGCTGCTCAAATCCGCTTGGTCTCCCGCCCTGTCTCTCTACAAAGTCATCCTCTCCCTCTCTTCTCTCCTTACCGATCCCAATCCCGCAGACCCTCTCGTTCCCGCGATCGCTCAGGAGTATAGGCGAGATAGGAAGAAGCATGATCAAACAGCTAGGGAATGGGTCAAAATGTTAGTCGTTTCTTTCCCGCAACGTACAGCTCTCGATCCAGCTGCTAATCGACGGGATTCGGAAGCTGACCATCATTGCGCAGGTATGCGACACCTAAACCAGTAACCATAGCTCCGCCCACAACAGTAGCCCCATCCGCGCTCCGATCTAGCTCATCCGCAATATCCTCTCGACCTCGCGCTGCATCCCGTCCATCCGCGTCCTCCTCGTCCGCTTCGCAACCGCCATCTTTAGCCGGAACTCGTCGGTCCAATCCCTTCACTTCGACAAACGGCACATCGTCTAATCACATGCCTATCGATCTTGCGAACGATTCAGATCAAGAATCGGGTGATACTTCAGAAATCGAGGTATTAGGGGAGAATACCACATATGGGACGAATGGTACTAGTCAGGTCAGATCGAGGGATACGAGGGCAACGAAACGGGCACGATTACTCAACGGCGTCACAGAAGGAAGAACCGGAGGATCGAACGCGGATGACGTGATCGTCATAGACGAATAACGATGGTTGTTGCGCATGTCGGTGCGCATGGCAGGCTCGGCTCCTTACGAACGGCTCGTAGGAGTTTGAGTGGACCTCACAGGTTGGTATCATGCCGCGTCTTGCTTCTCCACATTAAGTCAAGCAAGAACGCTTATCAGAACACCTGATTGTGTACTTTGCTTGACACGCGGACCGCGCTTACCCGGACCTGACGATGCATGCGGCTGCAAAGCAATGCTCGGACCGAATGGGATCCCGTCGGTCTCGACCTGGGGGAACACCACAGTACCTTACCTTTGTGCTGCCGCTCCTTTGTGGCTCGAAGCAGCTGGATGGGGTCAACGACAGCTTGCGTCTTTCTTTAATGATACCTCGTGACGACATGTCTATTTTCAACAAGCTACAACCACTGATCAGGAGTCTAGTCGCACCTGTTCTCATAGGCGGAATTGCAACCGCCCTTGGCGTCTACCGCTACCGCCGCGACGATTTCCTAACGACCAAAGACTCCAATGGCCAGACTGCCTACATCAAGACTTCGTCCGAGCTGACGTTCGACGTCAAGCGCTGGAATGGACCAATTAGGCAGAGCAACGAGGAAGTTAACAAGTATATTCTACTCGACGAAGAGGCGACTGAGAAGATGCTCCACGCTCGAAAGCAAACGACAGAGGTCGTTCGCCCTGGCAATCCGGTGGCGAAATGGGATGTGACATCCCTGCCGACGCAGGTAGCGACCGAGGACCGACATGCTATCGATGTTATCCCGGCCGAAGCGACAAGCCAATTGGTCGAAGAACAGGCGGACCGGTCGTTCTGGGACAGATGGCTAGATCTTCGAACGGCTATTCTTCCAACTGGTGAGAATGCAGTACCTGGCGATGGGAGAAAAGACCTCGTCTTCGCGTCGGTCTTCGATGGACATGGTGGTCTGGTGATCAGTCATCTGCTGAGCAAGGTGATACACCCGGCTTTGGCGAGTCCTTTCGGTGCCGCTCCAGGTGGATCAGCCGGTTTCTGGCGCGACCCGACTTCGCTAGGGTACGCAATGGGTTTACCTCGAGGTACCTCAGATGCAAAAGAAAGTTTCTTCGCGGACATGATCAAGACAACGTATGTCCACGCGTATTGATGTCTGATGGGGACTGAGGGGACACAGTTACTTCGCCGTCGACGCCAACATCATCAATACCCCTATTGCTCTCCTCAAATCCCCCGTGCCGATCAGCACGGGCGCATACCTACCCTTCCGCCCCACTGACTCCCTCCTCGCCGAGCTTGAGCCCGGCGGGTCATGCGCCATCACAGCAATCGTCGACGCAGCGAGCGATAAGCTGTACGTAGCGAATCTCGGCGACTCGCGGGCAGTGGCGGGATGGTGGAATCCACAGCAGCACCGATGGCGATGCGATGTTTTGTCGGAAGATCATTCGGGCGATAATCCGGCCGAGGCGGCTCGGTAAGCTGGAAAGTAGCTCATCTAGTTTCGAGAGAGATTGACCATCATACAGGATTCGGTCGAAACACCCAATCGAGGAGCACAACAATGCGATGTCCGATCATGGTCAACGGTACCCGAGTGCTCGGTACTCTTCAGCCGACCCGGGCATTCGGTGACGGGCACTTGAAGCGAACCCAAGAGGACGTGGAGAGGTGATTGATCAACTCAAGGATACTATGGCTAATGAGGTCCAGGTTGAGCAAGGCGCTGCAGGTGCGGGAGCACAAACAGCCCGGAAAACGTCTCACACCGCCATACATCGCCGCCGAGCCCGAGGTAGTATGGCGAGACCTCCATCCCGAAAACGGGGAGGAACTGAAGTTTGTGATCGTCGCTTCGGATGGGCGTCAGGCGACTCTATCTTCACCAACTAGATTCAGCTGACCCCAAGCCAGTTTGGGACCGCCTGAGTTCGGAAGAAGCCACACTCCTCACCGCAGCGCACCTAGACCACCCCGAGCACCCGAACGTACCAAAATCGTCTTTACCGCTTGATGTCTCACTGTTCCCTCCTTCTGAGCCGAGACCATACCCAGTCCGCCCGCTTCCCGGAACGACTACTGAGAATTCCCAGGGTGCCTGGGCATTCAAAGACATTAACGCCGCGACGCACCTGATCCGCAACTCGCTAGCTGGGGCGAACAGGATGCTTTCGAGACAGATACTGAGTATCACCCCGCCGGGATCAAGGGGGATGCGGGATGATATTACGGCGCTGTGAGTGCTCCCATAGCGCCGTGCAATATTTCGCTGATCAGTGCACAGCGTGCTGTACTTCGGGGACCAGCCGAGGGACGCCATAGAGAACGAAAGGACGCCATAAGTCGGAGCCTAGCAAACACTTCTTTGGAGCCGGAGGGCGCGTGGACGAGGAAGCAATGACTGTCTGTGAGACGAAGCCACGCGACGGCCTGATTGCGCATCAATCAATGATATACTTTTTCGTCCTTTCGTCTCCAATGCTATAACTTCTCGTAGAGGCTTTTCTGTTCCCACGCAAATACCGCTCAACCAATCCATTGCCCGTTGTTGAGGTGCATCAACTGTCCAGTCATAGCATTCGAGTCCGCACAAGCCAAGAACACGTAAGCCGGCCCCATCTCAGCCGGCATGCTCGCTCGTCCATGTAGCGGTAGCGCGCCGACCGACCATTTCTCCATGTTGTCCGGTGGCCGCGAGGCGGGCTGGAGAGGGGTGTATACTGGGCCTGACGACGTCATCAATCGAAGTCTCTGGAGGATATAGCTGAGGAGGAGTACCAGGACAGACTGCGTTTACCCGGATACCTTTGGGTGCGAGCTGAACAGCCATCGAGCGTGTGAAGGTGATGATTGCGCCTTTGGTGGCGCTGTGAAGGATGACCCAGACAGCACGCGTCTTTCGTCAAGTTCCTCGGGCATCGACTTACCTGTAGTCGAGCATTTGTGGGGAGCCCTTGAACGCGGTGACGGAGGAACTATTGATGATCGATCCGCCTCTCTTCATATGCGGCACCGCGGCCCTACCCTCAGTCAGCCTACAGTCCTGGTCTCCAACGAAGAAGCGTACTTTGTGATAGCGAACATGGCGAGTATGTTACTCCGGAATGTACTCTCCACATCGCCCAACTAATCTCACCATCACTATCAGTATCCACCCCAACCATCGCTCAGGTGGACCCACGTCAATCTCCTCAATACTACTCGACATGATCTGCTTGCTCGCATTATTGACCAGCACGTCCAACGCCCCGTACTTCTTGAGGTGCTCGTCAATGATCGCTTGACAGTTCTCGGCTTCCATGATGTCCAGTGGCAGGGTTAGGCAATCTTGTCCATCGGCTTCGATCGCTTTCTTCGTCCTTTGCGCGCTATGGGGTATAAGAGTCACACTGTGCCCCTAAGTTGTAGACAGAGGTGTGGGAAACGCACTCCTCCTCTTCTTCGGGGAGATAGACGATGGTGACGTGTGCGCCTTCACGGGCGAACAACTGTGCTGCGGCACGACCTATCCCGGAGTCGCCTGGCCGCTATCAGTCATCTCCATCCGAAATGGTAATAATACTCACCTCCAGTAATTATCGCGGTCTTCCCCTTCATCTTCCCCGAACCTACGTACTGCCAAGATGTGAGCGGTTGACCCGGACACGACAACTCTAGCTATAGTTGAGCATGGGGTATCAGGGCTCACCTCCTTTAAGTAAGGTTTCCCATTCTCATCCCAGCATTCTAGCTTGGTGAACTCGGCTAAGGGGTCCATCTCCACATCCTTGCCGGGGAGGGATTGACTCTGCTTTTTGATGTCGGTGAGCTCCTGTGACCGAAGAGGGATACAGTCAGCTCGCAAGTGACAGGTTAGTGAGAGGACGGACGGGATAGGCGGTGATGATCTCCTTGTCACTCATGATTGCGGATCTACTAAACGCTCTCAGGTCACGGTGTCCTTCTTTCGATCAATACTCGGTTGAACCGGGTTAGGAGAGTGGTCGAGAAACAGGGCGGAAGGACATGACCAAAACGTGATTCCAGCGAATCCGAAATCGTAACTGGACAAAAAGGAACGTCATGACGTCAGATTGATTCCGGCGAACCGGTCCTCGCATGAATCCAGTTTATGCTTTCTACGACAGATATTTCTCCATGATAGCATCCTTTGCAGCCTTCGCCGCCCCACTCACGCAGCTCCTCTCGACAGTCTTATGCAGATCCTGGATGTTTGACTTGAACTCCCCATACTTGACTGGATCTCGCATGACATGCCAAGCATCCGCCATCTCCGCTTTGATGGCTTCCTCCGTTTCGTGCACCACTCCGCCCGAGCCTAGGGGCTTGCCTTTCATGCCTGTACCGACTTGATGGAGCTGTATGCCGACTTTGTGGATCTCGGTTACTACAGCTGGGATTAGGTTTTAACATTTAAGCGAGATCCGGACTGACGTTGAGCGGCCCATAGGGGTTGATCGCCAAGGAATGGCCAAGCTACTAGGGGCATGTCCGCAATGATCGTCTCGGCGGCCGAGCCAGAGCCGCAATGTGTCTGACAAGTATCCATATCAGCATAAGGGTTCTGGTCACGTGAGAGAGGACGAACGAGGAAGAACCGGACTGCATCATGTTGAAGCACGGTGATTTGCGGTGCCCAGGGGACGATCATCCCCCTCCCACTCGCCTTTACTGCCTCTCGCAGGTCCGCACGCACATCCGAGCCGGTCGCAGCTGTGGCAAAGAGGAATGGAAGGGGAGGCTCGGCATCCAGGAGCGATTCGATAAGGTATTGGATCAACTCGGGCCGCTTCGTCGGCCAGCATGCCGTGCCTAAGCTATCTCATGCGGGATCAGACTAGGCTCAACAGATGGGAACGAGGCGCACCTGATAAAGGCGGCAGAATGCTTTCCGTACTTCGCCTCGGCTCCTTCCAGGAAAGTCATGATCTCCCTTTCCTCGGTGGAATATGCCGTCCGAGTCTTGGGATTATTCTCGTTCCATGACTCCATCGACATCTGTGGTCTGTTACCTCCATCTCAGCAACTAGCCTATTTTGAGCGCAGTGTGTGTACCCGACGGGGTATAGTGGTATGCCATGCGACATCTCCATCATCTCAATCGCATACGGCTCCGTCTCCGGAACGCCCAGCGTAATTATCCCGTCTCCATCGCCGGCAGCTAAGGCGAGACGGTGAATCATGAAGACGAGCGGGGCGGGAAGAGGTCTTGCGAACAGTTGCGGATCTGAGGAGAGCGTCATTGCTGGGCTACAAGCGGGGCGGCCAGCTGACTGTATTCGTCTTGTCAACCTACCGTCAGCAAAGGATGGGTGGGATGGGAAAGGTGGACGGACAGTCATACATCGGTGGCAAGTCAGGCGGTGTCCTTAGCTCTCCATTCGAGTTTCCAAAAGCCTGCAGATGTCGTCAATACCGTATGGTCTTTCGAAAGGCGGCTCGGCGGACCTTCTGCGCTGCATCGTCGTCCCCCAATCCCTGAGCCTTTCCCGCTTCGTACCGCTCCATCATCCCATCATAAAGGCCACCATACTCTTGCTTCCCCATGCTCCTGCTCTCGATCAGTACATGCATTGTCTATTATTGATTCACCTTAGCACCGTTGTGGTCGGTGTAGGTGCTAGGAACAGGCTGGGCATGTAGGGTATGCTGTACTTCTCAACGAGCTTACGGATGGTATGAGGTACCGTACAGTTGAAAGCCTAGGCAATTGTGCATCAGTCCAGAGTCGTCAAGGATGACTGGAAGCTCTGACATCATAGACGAGCAATCTCGGCACGCTCCTCACTGCTGCATCTCCCATTGCACTATCCCTCTCCAGCCGTATCAGATCCAACAAAGCCCCCGCTAAGCCCTTGATATTCTCATTCGGGACGGCATCATCGTCGACGGATCCTTCTGCTGGCGGCTTCACCTCGAAGCTGTGTAATCTATCTCGGGCATCAGGAGCGAGATGCCGTTGTCGGTCCATCTCCTCGAGCATCCTGGGATGAGCTTGTGGGGCGCAGAGGGCGGTGATGTGGATGTGTGGTGAGTAACGGATCAATGTGAGACCGAGCTGGAGGATGGAGCGGATGTGACCCCTGTCAAGGACGGATTCCCGTCAATTTGGTCTGTCATAGGGAAGGAAAGGGACGTACCATCCTGCAGAGGGGATCAGGACGAGGTGCTGGATCTGTTCTGCTTCAGACATTGGCGAAGATTCAGACGGGGTGCTGGCCGCGATCATAAGTCAGTGGAGCAAGTGGTCAAGAGCCCACACGAATTGACAGCGAAGGCTTAGAGGGTGTACATACAAACAAGCGTGTGGCCGAAATGACCGAGTTGAGTTTGCGGGTGATATCGTGCGGAGAGTCTAAGCAGTTATCTTTACCCATAATCTGAAGGGGTTCCGTTCCCTCAGCGAAAGGTTATTCACTTCAACCCTTCCCATCATGTACTGGAGATCCCAAATTTATTTGACGGTGTTCATTCCACGGGGCATGAGGGAAGCTCGGGCGTGAGTTCGATCCAAAGCATAGTTGGCTGGGTACGGTCATAACATGTCTTCATGCGGCATTGCCTCCCCACCTCCACAGAATACAACCCTAAACATCACCTCATCAGTACACAAGGTAGAGCTATCAGTGCAACTCACATCACAGTTGGTTCGTCCCTCATCTGCCTTGCATGGTATCCAGTGCAGCTCAACTTCCGATTGCGTAGCCTCCTGTCATCACCTCCCAGGGCGTTCCGCATCAGATTAGTAGCAGCATTGGTATCCTCAAACACCCAGCTCCCTTTGTCTTTGCCCTCCTCTGATGAGCCAGGCAGAGGCTCAACTGGCCATGGATGATCAGCTGGTTGGGGAGCTTGGGGGAAGAGATGGGGGAGGGTGACTTTTGGTATGTCTGGATGAGTTGGGTGTGCAAGATGGGCAGACATGAGAAGTGCAGCCTCTTCTGAGCTCAGGCGGTCCCACACTATCAATTCTTTGATCAGTGGCTGGCCAGTGCCTCACTGAAACACTTACAGCCATCCGAGGCAAGTATGAGGAACCTCGACTCCTCCCCACTGTGTGGATGCAAGTCACGGGAGACCACGTCTGGCTTCATGGTAATGTAAGGAGGTGTCAAATTGGGCTTGCAGCTGAAGCTCGTCTTGACCTGTAGAGCATTTGCAATCCTGGTGAGATTTTAGCTGGATAAGTCCTGCTTGACTCACTGCTTTGTGTCCTCATCTGTCCGCTTGTTGGTGCTGTCCCAAAAAGCACGGGTGACCTGATCACCACCCCGGATGCGGGGCCAAAACCCCTGTCAAAGATTGCACTCTTGGCTTCACCACTTGGATGCTCTGATATGAACCTAAATCACTGCCCGCAGCCGGGCAGCCACTATCCAACCACCAAAACTGGGCTGCTACGGCATAGGCTAGACAAGGGTGAAGCACCTTGCTGAGCAGATGACTGGTGGCCGTCCCATAATGCACATCAAAGACGGAAAACATGACCAGATCCTTTGACCCATCACCCTTCTCTGCATCAACTGGCTTGCCCTCTTCCTTTGATGTGGTAGAATGGAAGTCCGCACAACAAACCATTTCTCCCAAAACGATTTTCCTTCATCATGACCTGGAAGTAGCCTGGGCAGCCCATCTCCAGAGATGAGGTCAATGGAATGGCGGTCCTCGCAGACTTTGTTGGCGGGGAGGACGTTTGTGTCCCACCTGACCACCGGATGTCCGGGTCGGTCCACCTTGGTGGTCTTCTCCTTGCTGTGGAGCAGAGCCTCACATTCTTCCTCACTGAGTAGGATGTGCGGAACGATTTGCTCTTTGCCGATGTTGAAAGGTCCGAGCCAGAGTTTGGTCTGAAAAGTCGGGGCGGATACGGTTTTCAGGTGCGCTGCCCAACCGTTGAACATCGTCGTCCTCATGGTGTCATCGCGTATGCACTATTTGTAGAGGTAAAAAGCGATGCCGGAGGTGGTCCCGGTTACCATGAGTAGTGGGCCATATCGGCGAGCGAGTGCGGACAGTCCGAAAGAGTTCATGGCGACAATATGTTGTCAATAGAAAGACATATAAGTTCCGTCAGCATGTTGTCCTCTGGCGTATACGGACAAACGAAGGAGGACACGTCAGTCAGCTCGTCAAAAGGAGGCAGCTTAGAAAGGTGGCTCGCAAGCCTTTTGCTATTCTCCTCCGACATCGAGGAGAAAGGACGGATTGGGAAGGGATCATGCATCATCGTCATACAAGCGGGATCCATTGTTCGATTGGGGTGCATGTGTAACAGACCATGAGATTCGTGCCGTTGATGCTATTTCGAAGAAACCCGTTTCCGCCTATCGCGATTGGGGAAAGGTTTCGGAGATAGCTTCGGTGGATCTCGGATCGCAGCGTTATCTCCCAGCTCAGTGTCGGGTGTGACGCGTAGGCCTGGTTCAGAAGGACAAGCTCAGCTTGCTTAGGTCCACGGATCTTCTCTGGGACTCACGAAACGCTCCTTCTTCCTCTTGGACGCCCTGCACTACGTTCCTCCGCAAGAAGAGCGCGACCTCGAGCCATTCCTCTATCCGCTTCGATTGCTCAACTTCCGTCGCCTCAGAGGTGTTCGATGACGATGCCGTCGGAGACGAGGTCGAAGCTTGACCGTGGGTAGAGAGCGTGGGGGATGATAATGTTTGCCGAACAGCGGTCTGGAGAGCTAGTCTCCGAGGCGGGTCACCTTTGAGATGATGCATCAGCGCTGTATTTCTTGGCGTCGAGAGATGTCTAGGCTGACCATCGAAGGTGATCCTAGCTGATCTGAGGACGGCTCGATAGGCTGAGCGTGCGGCAGGCTTGAGACTGTGTGGCAACGAAGCCATGATACGAATGATGAGAAGACGAGATATCGGGCTTAGGTCGTGTGAATGCATGAGTTGATCGCTTGCCGCCGTTGACGGAATTCTTTGTTATCTCATTCTCATTTATTCATTCTTCCTGTCTCGCTCTCCGAATCCAAAATGCGGATAGTCGATAAATGTGGATGCTTGAACTTGGTTGTGGTAGGGGTACAAGCAGTGATCACTGGTCAAAAGAATTGCAATCAGGTGAGAAGAAAGGAGTATGGAACGGGTCGGAAGCTGAATACAGGACAGTATATGTGTGTGACCGGACTACATGATAACAGTACCAAGACGGAGACTTGTCAGCGTTTTCGCGACTTCCCTTTACGGTCCGCTGATGTTTGATGCGCCTAGACACGCTTGGACCGCCGGATGGCAAGGCTATACCGCTCAGCACGTTTGGCTGGATAGCCATGTACGTTATCTCTCCGTTGCGGGATTGACCTTGACTGATGACGGTTCTGTAGCGGCTTTGGCAGCAACATGGGTGAGAAGTGCCTGCTAATCTATGTGACAACCCGCTGACAGCTCTAGCCAATACCCCAATGGTCATCGGTTGGCCGAATTCGGATGGGTCATTCACCCTGAGCCAGCGCCAAGCGGGGAGCAATGTAATGCCTACAGGCGAGTGTTATGATCAACTCTATCTCCAAAGCTTATCCTGCTTGTCTCTAGTTGTTTCTAAACCACCACGAATCGCATCCCTTCAGAAACCCCTCTCCTTCTCCAATTCGAGTACCACCTCCTTCAGCTTCACCCTTCCCGCCACTACAACCACCTCAACACTGAACGCCACGAAGCTCATCTGGGCATACTCGACCACCAATCCCAAGTCATCCGCCGTGGACGCAACTATCGTCCAGCATCTCGCTTCAGGGGAGATGACCATAGCTCTCCTCGCTCCCTATCACAACACGACCTCCACCTCTGCGTCTTCGTCCGGGTCCACGGATACGATCTCGAACCGCAAAATGCTGGTGGCACATGTGGTGTGTGGTGCGCTGGCGACGATGTGTTTCCTCCCCATCGGCGTTCTCGTACCGCGCTTCGCTAGAGGTCTTACCACAGCGAGCTGGTGGTTCGCTCTGCACTCGGTAATCAACGGGATCATCGCTTTCGGGCTCATCCTTGCGGCATTCGGGATCGCCGTTTCATCCTTCGACGGAGGAATCAATTCGACCCATAGGGTACGCTTCCTGTTCGATTCTCTGGGCTCTTCTAGCATGGTCCTGACGTGGCCACAGAAATGCGGGCTAGCACTGTTCATCTTCACACTCTTCCAAGTCGCCCTCGGCATCTTCACTCACTGGTACAAGTCAACAGCGTATTCCCTCCATATGAAATCCGGGCGCGGACCGTCCAATTTCCTGCACATGGCGCTGGGTCTGGTATTGGTCATTCTCGGGTGGACGACAGCGTGGGAAGGTGAGCCACTCCTTGACTGCCATGACTCGGCCGATAAAGCTAGGTCTCGCCGTTGAATGGGGCAAATATTCCGGAACCGGTAACCTAAGTGTAGGCTGGAAGGTCGGATGGGGTCTCATCGTCGCCGTATGCCCCTCTCTTTCAACTCAGCTCCACACCACAAATTGACTTGATATTTGTCCCCAGCTGGTCTCGATAGCCTACATCGCAGGCCTGATCCTCTTCGTCCCCCGCCAAAGAGCCCTCGAACAGACTCGACGTGAGAGCGGTGCCGCTTTATTAGACGACTCGAGTAATCAGCGGCGAAAGGAATCCACTGCCTCCTTACCGCCGCCCCCGTCGGTGCCGCCTCGCCCGTCCGCGAGCTCGGCGGTGGGTGGAACGAGGAGGTTACCGCCGCGTTTACCCGATCGCAGGGAGTACGAGTTAGCGAGGCGACCTTAGAATATAGGTTATGGACGATTTATAGTGTATATATCCGGAAGATCATACACGTATCAGCGGGTTTGCTTTACAGATGTTGCTACGATTAGTTGCCCGTCAACGATGGAGACGAGGCCGCATACTTACGTACGACCAAGAAGACTGACATTCTGGCGTTCCGTCATGGCGAAGGGCGATTCTGGTGTAAGGTTTAGTCTTCACCGCAGCAAGCTACCGCTTCAGGATTGAAGACATGCAGATATAAAGACATTCATTCCGGACGACGTCTTCGTACTAGGATGCTGAGTGTACAACAGTAAGATTCTCCGCTGTTCCTTCCACGCCCGGAAACCCCCCGGCTTGCCCTCAAAACTCAACCACATCCCCCACGCAGCACCTGCAGCCCTCTCTGAAATCTAGTCGTCCAACGGGGATTGGATCGGCAAGATGCCTTATACTCGACAGTGACGAAAGGCTCGATTGAATCGACGACTCAGAGGGTGATCTCGGCATTCCCGGTCGAACTGACATTGGTGAAGAGAGCTTGAGAGGGAGATAGGAAGAGAAGAACGATAGTGCCGAGGAGGTGGCGGATGAGGCGGAGTGAGTGAGGCTGGCTGATCTCGCCATCGGGACTGCACGAGCTGAAGTTGGTAGCGGCTGCGAAACGGTCCGCTTTGGGCTGATCGTCACATGTGGAGAGACGCTCGGCAGACTTATGGTCGCTTTTGAGTCGCTGAATATGAATGGCGGAAGGTCGACGCCATCGAGCGTCTCTTCCAGGGGCTCCTCGCGAGGTATACTAGACAGACCGAAGAAGGAATCACGCTTCTTGGCGGTTTTAGTGGCCTTGGCTGGCACGCGAGGGAAGCCCCAAGCCTTCATACGGTTTACGTTCGGGTCATCGGCGGTGTCGTCGGTGTCAGGAAGCGGAGTTGCGGGTGTAACGATTGGAGTTGGGATCGAAGGTGTTGGTCGCGCGGTGGAGTCGGGGTCGTCATCTGTCGCTGGCTGACAGGCAAAACTCAACGGAGGAAAGGGAAGATTGGTCGGGGAAGGTGAAGCAGGATCTTCCAAGATCGAGGAGTTTGCCCTTGAATCGCGTAATTTTACGAGTCCTTGCAGCGCTTCCTCCTTTTCACGCCGTTCGCGTTCGAGGGCGGCAGTCAGAGCAAAGAGCTGATCTCGCATCTCTACGATAGGACTGCTGTCCTCGGTTCCTGGAGACGGCGTTGATGCAAGGAGATCGAGAGGGTGCGATGCGGACAAGAATGACAGGCGGTCACTCACTATGCCATCCGTCAACATGGCTGATGGAATGCTTGAGGTGAACTCACGCTTTCGTACCCGTTCTCGCAGCATCGCACCGTCCTTCCGCTCCGCCTCCAAACGGTCTTCCAGCCCCCTGCATCTCTTTCGCCAAAGCTCCACATCGTCCTTGAGCGCATTTCGCTCCATCTCCAGCTCAAGGCGATCGTCCCGCCAATGAAAGCTGTCGTGCGAGATCTCACTGCTCGGTCGGCCAGGTGCATCGGTCATTCCAGGATCTTCATCTTCTTCGGCTTCGTCCACCTCCCCCAATACTCGCCCCGAACCCTTGTTGTCCAGTCCGAGGCCAACAATATTCTTGGGACGCGGGCACGGCCGTCCTGCAGCGCGAGGGACGTGACCCCATCCACCAAATGCTGGACTCTCGAAGGACGATTGAGGGCTGCGAAATCCTTCCGTCGGTGGCGAGATGAGGCCTTTGCTACCCATTGACCAGTCATGCGAGGATCCTGACTGACTGCTCTCACGATCCCTCTTGTACGATATCGAGCTAGTCTTGGCACCGCGCCTGCCCGATCGTGGGGTGGAGACGGTATTGGTCGACGGTGGAGACGATGTGCCAGCGGAGAAGACATTCCCTGGTATGCCGTATAGGGGACGTGGCCGACCTCGACCGATCGCGCCGTACTCCCTCGTAGGGGAGATGCACAATGGCGCCGAGGGTATACTGGACGTTGGCCGCGGGAAGGTGAAGGTGGAAGTTTCGGTCGGGCGGGAAGGAGTACTGGATACGGAGGTGAGGAGATGCAGCTCGCGTAGTCGGATTGGGCTCGGCGCACTAATCGGCAAGTTGTCTATGGCCGGCTCCTCGGTCTCCTGCACCGGAAGGAAATGATCTATGGCCTCATCCTGATCTGTCGATTCCGCTTCGTCCTCGAGATCCGTATCCTCGTCGACTTCAGCGAGGATGCTCAGGTTTCGCGCCAGACTCGGCCGTTTCGCCATTGTCATGCCGAGATCGACCCCAAAGCCAAGACCGTTCTCCTTGGTCTCTCCTGTCTTAGAACCGAACCCAGACCATCGCTCGGCTGGAGAGCTTAGATCCTCGGGATTTGAGGACCACGAGCATGGCGATGCGGACAAGATAGATGGGCTTGAGGAAGCAGAGAGCGAGGACGTTTGAGGGAGAGCCGGAGCTGAGGGTTGGGCAAACGAGAAAGTATCGGAAAGAGGTCGGACTGATGACGCAATTGACGAACGATCGTCATCGTCCAAGTCTGGAAGATTGATCTTGGCGCTGAAGCTTTCGAACTGAGGCGAGGACCGTCCTCCGCCAGTGAGCTGTTCCAGTGCTTTCCGACGGTATTCTTCCTTTTCCTTCTCGGCTTCTGCACCTCGTCCGCTAGGCTCAAACTTGAGTCTCGTGCCATTGATCGGACCGCTCAACCTGAATCTGGCCGAGCCATCACCACTGCTCGCCGGCGAACAAGGTGGGGAGGGATAGCTGGGCGAAGAAGGAATACCTAGAGATCCCGGTCGACCGGTCTTGAGGTTAGGCAGGGAGATAGACTCGGATCGAGTATGCGAGTGACGCCTTCGTGCTACTGTCGGGGGTGTGGAAGGAGGTTGCGGTGCGGTTCCTAGGGAGGAGCGAGACGGCCCTGGAGCCCCGGGCGTTCCAAAGCTGAGAGGGGTCGGGCGGGTGAGGAGAAGGCTATGAGGACGCGAGGCTCGGGCTGAAAGACGATTGAGGGCAGATGGTGCGGAGACGGAGGACGTGGTCGGCGAGTGCAGTGGCGAGGTAGACGAAAAGGTGAAGTCGCGAGCCAATAGGTTTTGAGATTGGGCGGTCGGGACAGGCGACCGGGAAGGAGTCTTCGCGCCGAAGCTGAATGTCGAGAGCTTCGCCTTGACAGCGAGCACGTCTTCGACCGGCTCAATGTCCATGTCGGGGAAGTCGTACACGTCGGGCGCCTCCGCGAGAGGTGTCGCCGGGGTGGTGATGATCTCGCTTGGCGCAGAAGGGACCAATGCTGATCGTCGTTCAACGCCGTCGTCCCGATCGATGTCGTGGTGTAGCCCCAACGCAGCGGGATCGAACAAACCAACAACGCTGGTCCTCGCTGGCGCATGTCTCGGCGACACAGACATAGACGATGGACGCCTCCGATGGCCTCCGATGCTACTTTTGCTCTCCGACTTCCGCAGTCGTTGAGCTTTTGGTGACGCGTCTGCCTCTTCCGCAATTTCCTTCCCCTTGCTCGATCTCCTCACATGTCGCGGCATGCGATTGGTACCAGTATTCTCGGTCAGCGGGGAAGGTGGTATCGAAGACGAGGACGGGTTGGAAGACCTAGACTGGGAGGTTGAAGGGGATGTTGAACTCAGACTTGATTGGGTGGAGCGAGACGCGCGGAAGGCCTTCAGCTGCATACGACCATCAGACAGCGATACTGGATGTTTTCAGCAAAATATACGTACGGTTTTCTTCGCCGCAGCCAGTCGCTCTGCTCTCATCGCCTTCTCATCGCTTACAGCCGCCGACATCGCGCCAAGAAAGTACTAGACGAGATTATTCGGGTTGAATGATCGTAGACGTGGTCCGGAAACAGGAATGTTGATCGATATTCGATATAGGTGTGGGTTCGAAAAGAAGGTGTTTCCTGGCTCGTCAAGAGCAGGGTGGGTGTCGCTCAGATGAGGTGACAATTCAACGACGTCCTAAAGGCAGTCCTGGAGACTACAAGAACAACAAAGGAAGATATGTACTTGTCAATTCAGCCGGTCATCATTTTGAACCGCGACTTGACTTTTCAGAAACTCCCGTGCCTGGCGTCGTATAAAAAGCAAGTCGCGTCCATTACGTCTTAGCGATCTTTTGAAGGCCCTTGACTTCGTTTGTCTCTATTCCTCTTGGATGACTGTCTGAGCATTGTGCTTCATGCGTGATCTCCAACAGCAGTCGACTTCCACAGGCTTTCGGTAAGCTCACCTAGCTTTGCCAGCTCCTGGATGTCCCCTCACGATCCCGCCTGAGAAGATCCCCTTCGAATTTACGTCTACCGATCCCGTCATACGTTGAATGCTTCACCTGCAATGTCATCTGTGGTAAGCATGAGACGAAATTGGACGATTGGTCACCCTCGCCCAATGACGAGATCATTTGGCCTTGCTCGTCCAATGATCGAATCTTGACCCTTGCGCTGATCATAACGATTTGATCTTCCTTGGCAAAGGTCGCTCAGAGGAAGTATCGTCAGCCATAGGTGGACCAGAACGGACCTGAACAATCTTCTTACTCTTATTTCCTCTCACCTAAATCCCTTCGCAATACTTATCCTCACCTTCGGAACACCTATCCTCACTATCACTTGACTACTCAGCCCCAACTGCTTCAGCCTCTCGACCTCTCGTCGGGGCTAAGCAAAATGGTCGACCCGCCTCTTACTCCGCCTCGATCCCTAGCTTCTCCACTCCACTCGACGCAGCTGTCCCCATCATCGACACTGATCAGCGAGCTTCCCCAAGCCGACCGCATGGCGACTGTCTTTGACACGCACGACCTACTCATTGAAAGAGGTAGGTCTGCGAGTCGCGGGTTTCACACTTGGCTGATGATGACTTATAGCGCAGCGGACGTCGTCCCACCGTTCATCAACATCGTCAGCGTGGGTGCACAAAATGCGGCGAAGACTAGCGTGTGAGCAAATGACCGCTGTTCTGTCCTCGTCAGTATCCTTTCTGACCATTGCTATAGTCTTAGCCTCATCAGCGGGTATATACGCTCAGCAAGTGAGGCAGAGGTGACCGGCTGACGAGATGATATCAGCCTCCGCTCTGGTCAGCTGAAGGAATTGCAACCTATTGCGCTCTTCTCTTTGTGCTCTCTTGTGCTGATCTTCTCCAGTGGCCCAACGCAAGTACACTCGCGTTATCGTCCTCAGACGACCCTCGAGGCTCGCGTTGAGATTCGCCTCGCGCACCCGATTGCAGGAATACCGCAGAAAGTTACCTTCACTACGTCCCCGATCACCGACCCAGACATACTGGCGAACATATTGAGACTTGCGGGCCAAGAGGGGAGGAGGACAGCTGAGGGGTCGATCAGGACCCGGTAAACTGTCCACAGCATGGCTTCGGCATATCCGATTACGGCTCAGCACGTACGAGGAACTCAGTACGACGCGCGAGGACGAGATGGGATATCCCCGCATTGATGACACTTCCTTGACTGCGAATATCGTTTTTGCACGAAGTTCACAACCTGATTCATGAGCTATACTTTGGCTACAAACCGCCACATATCTGGACCAGACAGGCGGATGTGTCGATGGTCGATCTGCCTGGTGAGCATGCCAGAACTTGTCAGCCAGAAACGCGACTGACGTAACGATTAGGCATCAAGTCAGGAACATGGGGTGGCTTTCGAGATATTTCAACCGATCAAATATCGGCGAGCCTGACTTCCGCAGATCTAGTTGCTAGCTATGTGAGCAAGGCCGAGAACATGATTCTTCTCTCCTTCGCTGCAGGCGGTCGTAAGCCGAGCTCACTTGAAGTCGAATTTGCTGATAGACTTTCTAGAAGATCCTTCTTCTTATGGTCCCGAAACGGACGTTGTGATGATGCATGACCCCAATGGTGCCCGAACAATGGGTGCGGAATGAAAAATTCTACCGTATTCGCTTACTAGGCCAATTCAGGCGTCATTACCAAGGCGGACCAGATCGTATCCTGGGTCAGAACACGGACTTCGGCCCCTTCAAACCTGTGCACGGACGGTGGCCACTACGGCTAGGACCCACCAAGAGAAAGTCCACTCATTGCTTTACGAGATCGTCCGAATGCGTCAAGCCCAGCTCTTCTCGATGACCGACTGGGTGAATATACAAAAGCGTGCAGGAGTGACGTTTGGAATGGACTCCACCCGTCAAAAGGTGTACGAGGGTTTTGCCAAGCTGATCTCGAACAAGTGGGTCGTCAGCCTACATGATCTCGGCGTGTACTGAGAATGGTATGAGAGCGTGGAGAAACTCCAGCAGGTACTGCAGTCTACATCTAAGGATCTGAAGAGTAGCCTCGCGTTGCTGCCTCAATCCGAGCCCGAGCCCGTCGGCGGTCTCCACGATCGAATGATTCGTATTTCGACAGGTTTGCACGACATGCTCCTGAACCGCGCGCCGTATCACGGAAACCTGTACGACAACGCAAGCTGGAAGAGGATGTCCTCGCCATGCTGCCGACTCTCGTTCCTTTGCCGGACATGCTTTGATGACAGCGTATATTACTAAGATGAAACGACTTTCATCACGTCGAGGGGTGAAAGTGTTACATTCATGCTGAGATGCCTAATAAGCAGCAGCAGCGACGAGCTTCGTCAATTCTAGCCATCTATCAGCGATCGCCTGGGGAATTTCAGTACCGCACACTCACGACTCAGCTCCACAGTCTCCTTAACCACCCTAGCCTTAACATCATTATCCCCATTCTTCGGAAGCACCGCCACATCCCCTTCCACCGTCCATCCTACCCCCGCACACCATCCCTGCACCTCAGATCCCGAGAGGTCGAGCCATCTCTGTACCCGGGTTAGGCTGATTCGCGAGAAACATGAGGCGATTGACGTGGCAAATAGGAGTCGGAGGTTAGCTAGGAGATGGGGTTGTTGAGGGAGATAGACGTTCCGGATGACTGAGGATGCGTCATTATGGTTAAAGGACGACAAGGAGGGACATACGGGTAGATCCTTCGGTGGTGGCGTTGAACTCTTTCCAGAAAGAGGTGAATTGGCAGGTCCGGATCAGATCGTGGAGTCTCGAGAGGAGGGGCATGATGGTGACGAATGAGTTGTCCTCGGAATTGATGTCTCGCACTATAGCCTGGCCACGGCAATCAGCGAAATAGGACCGAAAAGGAGTGGAGCGTACGGCTGGTTCTCGGAGCAAGGAGAGGCATAGGTTGAAGTCCGGCCCGTGTACTGTCGCGGATAAGGATTTGAGGAGGATTTTGATGATTACATCGGGATTGCTCAATTGGGGATTGAATTGGTATCTATCCAATCATCAGCTGCTTTTGACAGGAGTAAGGGACAACGGGGACCGACAGTTTGAGAACAGCAAGATTCGCGAAGAAATCGTATACCCCATCCCGTATTTGACTGGACAGGTTATCCTCCATCAATTGTAGATTTGTCGGGTTATATCGGTCTGAGCAAGTGGTCAAGTCAATCCCGTCAAAAGTGAAGTTTGGGAAAACGAAGTGGACCTACCGACACCATGGATGAGCTCCTGGATGGTATCAGTCCGGCTTTGAGGGGTGTGCCAGTCTGCGAGGCTCTTTTGAGGGACCGCTTGAGCTGTGCCTGCCATACTGAGGGTGACGAGTGAGTGGATGAGTTCACAGAGGTCCGTCCGGAAGCTCGAAAAAGCAAAGCATTTGAACCTCGTGGCGTTATCATTGAGTCGGCTAAAATGCCAGGTAATCCCTTCATCGTTGAATTGCTTCCGGACCGCGTTTCAGGTCTGATTCCGCTTTCTCGTTGGAAAGTATGCTTCAGCTTTCGAGATGACAACAGGCGAGGTGCCTGTCGGCGCCAAGGTATCTGTCTCGCCCGGTATTGGCTATGTTCGATGGATAGGATCGAACCCGAAGTTCTCGGCTGGGAAATGGGTCGGCATAGAGCTGTAAATCCTAGCATGCAGAACTTGTCTAGACTTGCTGATGCAAAGCTCCATATAGCCTCGATCCGACGGGAAAGAACGATGGGACGGTCAAAGGCGAGAGGTACTTTGACTGCAAGCCGAATCATGGCGTCTTCGTTCGGCCTAGTCAAGTCAAGATCCTCGAAGGGCCCAGTACGCCGACGGTGCGGGGGACTTTGACTGAGCGGGAAATGTTCCGCTGATGTTGATACTTGCAGCTGCCGCCTCCGTCAGCTCGCCCTCCGCCCACTCCATCCGGCTTCACGCGGCCGTCTACAATCGCAAGCCGGACTACCTCACCTCAGAAACCCCCATCCCGCCCTGGTCCTTCTACACCGCCCCGAGCCGCCTCTCGCTCGTCAGCTCATTCGACGCCGCCGCCGAGTGTCTCTCGTCAGACATCAGGCACGTCGTCGAGCGTTGCGACGCCTCGTCCAGCTACGGCTAACATCTTCAAACGCCCAGCTTCGGTAGCTGAAGCCACTCCTGTATCTGGAAGAAGAGTTCCCAAGCCATCCCTCCCGGCGGCAGCAAACGATGGGAAGGTGTGGGAGGAACTGGTCATCCCGCCTCCGCCGACGGCCACCCGGGGAACTTCACCCAGCGGTAATAAATCTGACGTACCCCTTCCCAAACACGTGCCGACCCGATCATTGTCCTCAGCGTCTTCTTGTGATCTACCACCTGAAGCGGCTCAGACAGCATCACAAAGACCCCTGCCTGCTCAAGGACCTTCTTCCGACAAAGAAGCATCTGCCGCGAGCTTCGCCAGCAAACGAGAGCTCGAAGAATTACGTATCAAGGTTCGGATCCTGGAGAACCGGAAGACTGAAGATCAGGACCGCATCAAATCCCTTGAAGTAAAAGTAGGCGAGGCGGACACTCTTCGTGCTGCTCGCGTCAAGCTGCAAAGCGAGTGAAGTCTATGCCGTCTGAATCCCACTCTGATTACCTTGTAGCCAAGTTTCAAGATATCCAGTCTTCCCTTCTCGCGGCACAAAGGCAATCCCGAGATCTCACTTCGGAAAATGCTTTCCTCGAGATCCGGGCAGCAGAAGTACTCGAGCAGCTCGAAATGGCCACCTTGGATCGCGAGGTGGCGGAGGAGAAAGCTGAGGCAGCGGAAACTGAGGTAGGGAAGCTTGGCGAGAAGATCTCGGAGTTGGAGGTGGAGGTAGCTGTGCTCAAGGAGGAGAACGGTATGCCTCAAGCCTGCACAACAGGTTTCACGAGCTGATAGGATGTAGCGGAGTATGAGAAGCCTGTTGGGGCATTTGAAGGCGAGAAATCAACACTGGCTTTTGTACAGCTCGAGAAACACAATGAGCGGCTCAAAGAGGCTTTGATACGGAGCGTTCCGCCTTGGCCGAGGAGTTGAGACTGACATTCTGCAGGCTTCGCGATGTGTCTACAGAAGCTGAGTGGGAGCACAAAGCCAAGCTCGCGAGTCTGGGGAAAGAGCTCAGCTCGCAAGAAGATCTCGTCGGTGAGTGTGGCTTTTCTCCGAATGTTTCGATTGCCTTGCTGACGAGTTTGTTCAGGCCGTTTGGAGCTGGCTGAAGCGAAGCTCGCCAACGCCGAGACCCAAGTGGAAGACCTGAAAATCCAGCTAGACGACGCGCTTGGGGCCGAGGACATGCTTGAACAGCTGACCGATCGGAATCTTCAGATGGGCGAGGTAAGTTTCAGTGTGACGACGAGGCTGCGAAATACTGATCATAACAATCACAGCGGATCGAGGAGATGCGCGTGGCCATCGAGGACCTCGAGGCTCTGAAAGAGCTCAATGACGAGCTCGAGGAGAATCATGTGGAAGCTGAGAAACAGCTCAATCAGGAGATTGGTGAGTGGCTGGACATCAGCCCGAGCATATGGGCAGCTGATTCCATGGCGTATTACAGGCAGTACCAGTGCTCAGCTACGGGACGAGAGACAACGCTCAAGCGAGCTCGATGGAGTCATCCTGGACATGGATGCGACCATCGGCCAATTCCGAGGTCTCGTTACGAGCCTGCAGAGGTAGGTTTCCGGGAGACGAGATTGGCAGCGCCTGACTACAAAACCCTATAGCGAGATCGATTCTTTGCGGATGCAGCAAATCACGCAGGAGGTCGACTCGGCTTCGACCACGAAGGAGGCGCAAGCACTTATGAACCTCAACTTCAAGCTTCAGTCTTCAGCCGCTCGATCGCAGAGCAAGACTGTCGAACTGGAGCTGAAAAAGATTGAAGCTGTTCAGCTCGCGGAACATATACGCATCATTACGGTAAGCTACGTCTGACTCCAGCTGCGATTTTCTAATCACCATAGGCCTACCTTCCTGATGCGTATCATGAGAGCGAAGCCAACTCAGCGACAGTGCTCCTCTTCTTCCGCCGAATCGCCTCCAAGACCGACATGCTCATCAATATTATCTCTCAGATACATGGCCTCCCTTCTGCCTTGCAAACGGCTTCCTCTGAAGTCCTGGTTGGCGTATGCGAGCTTCGCGGCAAAGTCCGTCACTTCTCGAGCCTCAGCCTGCGATTCGCAGCCATCATGACCCGTTCCACCCCCGAAGACTGGTTGGCGTACGGTAAAATCCTCGGCGAGGTAGTTGGCGTGGAGGCAAAAGTCGACGGGTGGATCGCTCTAATCAAGGCAGACGAATTCAGAGAGGGAGATTGTGCGCGAGGTCTGGCGAATCTGATCGCTCAATTCGATCATCTGGCCGAGACGGCTTTTCGACGGCCGCAGCTTGATGTCCCCGAGCAGCAGCTTGGATTAGCCTATAGCTTCGACTGTGATCTCGACAACTTCGCTGCTGCGATCGGATTTGCGAGACAAGCTGTCCTGGGACTTGCGAACGAGGATGGTTAGTCCATGGTTTGAATGATACTTCTGCTGATGAGATCTTCAGACATCGCGGTTAATGCGGGCGAGTCCTCCTTGGAGGAAGGGGTATACGGCCCTGTCCAGCGGATCCTCGATCTTGTCCGAAACGTCAAAGCTCCTTCTAGGTAGGCTGACATATATGGCATACTCTGGCAGATGCTGATAACGTCCGCAGCAAGCTCGTCATGGATATGGAGGAGAGGGTCCAATCAGCAACGGCTTTGCAACCTGAAACGGCAACTCAAGTTGGCGATTTAGCGACCTCGGTGTCGAATGCCGTCGATTTGGCAGTCCAGGTAAGCTTTGTCCGCTCTTCATGGAGCCTCGCTCATTGCGCCACAGCTCGCTCAGCGCATTGGCGCGCATGTATCGTCTATCCGAGCGTCGAAAAAGCCACTTCGCCTTTCCGATATCGAGAATTGCCTGCGTGAGGTGACTGCGGAGTCGTCCGCCAGGTCCGACACCTTACCATGGGAGCATATCGGTAAACTCATCTCAAAATTGAGCATCGAGTTAGCTGTAGTACTGCCCAAAGTTCGACAAGCGATCAAGGCCGGGAACCTGGTTCCGAGTGAGCTGACTCGATGCTATATGGTGCGATACTGATCTCCCGAGAAGTGAATATGCCCGCTCCTTGGCTAGCCCGGGTCGAATCCATCAAGGAGGCCGCTGCCTATGACGCGGACACCGAAAAGAAGCTGGTGCGACTGGCTGAGGAGCTCAAGGACACGCTTCGTGAAATCAAGCTGCGAGTCAGTACCGCCCTCTGCATCACTGCGCGTCACGCTGACGCTGTTGCAGGACCAGAGCCTGCAGGAATCCGGAGTGAAGGTCGAGACCCTCGAACGCCGACTAGAAGCAACTCGCAAGCAGGCTGACGTGATCACCGAGCTCGAAAACGACGTCGCCAAAGCGAAGAAGCAGGAGAAGGTATATGAGGACGGCATTGAGCAGCTGCAAGCGGAACAGGATGTGTTGGAGGCGGAAAACACGAGATTGCGGAAGGGAGAAGGGTCTGGGGATCGCAAGGTGACCGCATCAGGCTCGGCATTGAGCATGGGAGACGGCTTGGGGGTGGGTACAGGAGGATTCGAAGCCGCGCAGCTGGCCGAGCAGGTGAGCGACGCGACATTTGTAGGGGCTCAATTGGCCGACAAAACGGTCCAGGTGGAGAATCTGCGAAGTGCTGTGCGCTTCTTGCGGTCCGAGAACGCCCACTTCAAGTCTAAAGAGCTGTACAATGACCTACACCTTCTTCCCGCTCTGGCGCGCCGCATGGAGCCCTCGGTACCGGAGCTCGACCCCTCCTCACCCCTCTCCTCGCCACTCTCCTCGCCATCATCATCGACTTCCACCGATCTTCCTGTGACCCCGACGAGGCACGCACTGGAGACGGAATCGAAGTTGCTCTTCAGGGACATTGCAGCGTTCCAGTCAAGTCCTCGCATTGTGGATATCTCGAGTCTGGGCAATAAGCCTGGATGGCAAAGTAGGAAATATAGTCCGGAACAGCAGGTTTGGGCTTGGAAAGTGGAAGAGAAGAGGTTGGAGAGAAGGGTTGAGAGGCTTGTGGAGAGGACGAGGGCTCTTGGGTCCGGAAGGAAAGCTTGAGGGAAGCGATTCTTGTTGCATATCTTGATATCCCTGCCTTGTTGTACCTTCATGTTGGTAGTCCGTGGTTGGGTGATGTGAGCTTGATGCATGAGTTGTCAATCTTCATTGTCGCTAAGTTTTGAACGCAGAGGTGAGTGGATTCATGTGACCTGGCATGTCTCTACTTGAACAAGAATTGACAGCTATAAACCTTCTCATCCGCATCCCAATGTTCCCAAGTCGACTCCACATCCTCCTCATCATCCACCAACTCCTTCGAGGGTATCGCAAACGAGATCGTCTCGTACGGTTCTGCAGCGAGCTGATCACAGCCAGTTCAGACCACACTCCGACTGCACTGGAAAGTCGACTTACCACGAGGTATTGGAACGCCCGATTGGGAACCTCCCTCCGCTGTTCGAACGCCGACATGAACCTCCTTCGCGGTCTTTCTCCAGGTTTGATCTCGGTTAACGAGACGGTGAACAATAAACCCATCCGCTGACTGATCGGTTCGCGGATCTTGATGATCTTGTACCCTGCGAGAAATCCCCCAATCAGCCTTACGCCTCAAACTTGGTCCAGAAGGGTGGACCTACCTGGTCTACCGATTTTCACAAACACCTTCTTCCGAACGACGGGCGCGGCAGGAGCTTGGGTGATCATCAACGTCGCATCCTTATTATCCTTCGCGGCCCGCCTCGCGAGATTCGTCTGGTGTTTTTTCCCCTGTGTGTGGGCGAGGTAGGAGCCCTCGTTCACGTGTAGGGTTAGGCATAGTCGGCACTCGAGCGTTCCCAGATGCGTCCTGAGGGAATAGTCAGCGAGAGAGGGGAAAGACCGGGAAAGGAAGGGTGGATGAGGGGGACGAACCGGAGGATGTAAGGGTCTTTGGCGAGGTCGATGGTCTCGAGCGCGAGCTTTCGAAGACGTTCGCGTCGGTCGACGGCGGTCTCGGAGGCGCCAGCTGAGGAAGCAATCAGTCTTGGGTCACATGGAAGATGAAGTCGGACTTACCGACCCCACCGCTGCCTTTATTTGCGCCTGCTCGGTTCTGCGAGAGGTATTAGCAAAGAAAGACGGATGTTCCCAAATCGCGAGCAAGCTCACTTGGTAGTCTGCACGAGACGCAAAAGTGTCAGTATCACCATGAAGAGCTCGAAGCGGGTAGACTCACCCATTTCCTCTATCAAATGGCGGTCAGAGCCAGACTGACGGTATTATTCTTCTGCGAAAGAAACAAGTATCATAGAGCTTTGATTTGGGGAAAGTGACAGGCGACGAACGGAGAATGCACGCTGTCCGTACGTGGCAATCCGGCGCTCTGGTCGATGCTCCCTCATCACACTACCATGTCCCTCTTCTCCTCAGCTTTCCACTCCAGCCCCGTAGCAGGACCATCCACTCAGCTCAATCATCATTATACGACATCAGCGAAGCCTGACAAGCGGAAACGTCCATCTATCGAAAAGGGTCCAGGCGAGAAAGATGATCAGCTCCGAGCGACGCAAGCGAATCTCGAGCGACTGATGAGCAAGGTGGAGAAGGGGGATGTAAAGCCAAAGAGAGAAGGCGCTGAAGCCACGGGCGTCTCGGCTGAGGCGAGGAAAGGGAAGCGGAACAAGCGAGTCGGCTTCAAGGAGGATGCCATACAGGAGGGAAAGAAGGCGAAGGGTATCCTCGCTCTCCCAAATACTGAGCCCCGGAGGACGAATATGGGTCTGACCAAAGCGGGAATGGGCGATGGCTTGGTACCGCAGGATGAGAAGAAGGCTTGGAGAGAGGTGAGGGCGAATGAGAAAGCGCAGAGGAAGGCGAAGGCGAAGGAGATAGGCATCGAGGTTGCTGTGACTTCAAACCCGGCTCCGGCTCGACTACCTCCAAAGCGCTTGATTCCAGCTTCGCCACGACCTGAGAATGGAGCGGAGGAGGAGAGTCTGACGGAGATGCAGAAGGGGATGAAGGCGAAGCTCGAAGCAGCTCGCTTCAGGTGAATGAGCTGACTGGGAAGGTCGATTGGGCTTGCGCTGACAGGATTCGTACAGGTGGATCAATGAACAGCTATACTCGACCCCTTCGACAGAAGCCGTGGCGATGATGAAAAAAGACCCGAAGGTCTTCGCCCACGTGAGGAGGCTTTCCCTTCCTGTGTCGAAACGCTGTATGACGTTCCGAGCAGTACCACATGACCCATCGAGTCCTCACTTCCGCCTGGCCATCCCCGCCTCTCCCATACCTGATCTCCCTACTCACTCCCCTGCCAGCAAAGACAGTCATCGCCGACCTGGGATGTGGAGAGGCAGGTCTCGCTCGAGCTCTCGTCCCGCAGGGCAAGGTCGTGCTGAGTTACGACCTTGTAGGAGATAGCGGTGTGCCTGGATTCGTGGGGAGTGGAGGATGGGTAATCGAGGCGGACTTCCTTCAGGGAGTACCCTTGCCTGGTCGAGCTGGAGGCTCAAGCGAGGCCAAGAATGGTCACAAGGGAGACGAGAGGAGAAAGATAAAGAAGAAGGATAAGGGCATCAAGGAGGATGCGGCGAGCGAGGTGGTGGACGTCGTGGTCTGCTGCTTGAGCTTGATGGGGACGAACTGGGTTGGAGGGATCTACGAGGCTTGCCGGATCCTCAAACAAGGGTAAGTGTTCTCGATCCGGCTACAGCAGTAGTCTGATCTGCGATCTAGGGGAACCCTGCATATCGCTGAAGTCACCTCGCGCTTCATCTCCACCGACTTTTTCACCACAAAAGTCGAGTCCTTCGGCTTCAAGCTCGAGAAACAGGTGAGCTCGGTGTAGTCAGCTCTCAACGGCATGATGAATATGGTCAGGAATCGCCATCATCGCACTTCACGCTGTTCCGCCTCCTCAAGGCGTCGGCCATCCCGCTTGGTCCGGCTAGGAACGAGACAGGATTCGCGGAGAGGGTGGCTGAGGGCGAGGAAATACTGCGGGGATGCGTGTACAAGAAGCGATGACAATCCACTAGGCAACAATTCGCTTTCTCTCAAGTCGTCCATTTTGGTAGAACTAGCAAGGCTCAGAGTACTCCGACGAGTCTCAGTCTTCTCACAAGAAGGGATATTGCCTTCAGTCGATCAGCAGGCGACACTGGGAACCGCCCCTGTCCACCGTGAACAGGGGACGCTTGTTTGCTAAGGAGCGCCTGGGGTGCTAATCGATGATAGGAGATAAAAGTCAAATGCGACCGTGCTGCGAAGCTGTGTTGAAGCCGCCGCACCACCTGAGACAATCTGACCATGCAAAACGAGAGACTCTGCTTCCGACTTTCATCTGATCTGCTGAGGTCGAACAATGAGATCGAGACAAGATGCATCTCACCGCATCATCTACGTGTATATCCACAACTCTCCGCAAGGAACGCAATGCACAACCCGAACATCCAGCTCCCTGCAATCCCGGTCATTTCCCCCATCGAATAGCACCGGCACTTAGCAGAGCTCCTCAAGCTATGCCACTCCATCAGCTCATACGCGCCTGTGCGGAGGATAGAAGACTCACACCACAGCAACAGCACTCCTCGAGCGCGCAGCAGCACAGCTACAATACCATCAGCCACGGATCTGTAAGCGGTGGGTTGGACTCACGATACCATCGATGCACGCGCAGCATGGACCGAGACCGCCTCGGAGACGGAGGGGGAACCATGAGGACTTGGAGATGGTGGACGCGTTGTCGGCGGCGGTGGTGTCGGTGGACTGGGTGAGTTCTGCGAGGGGGGGGGAGATTGGGCATCAGTGCTTGATGGGTTTCAACAGCGGGGGGAACGGGGCGGGCACTCACTCAACATCTTCTGGGCGGATGGCTGGACGGCAACGGCCACGTCTTGGGTGTTCTGCCGGGTGATGGGCTGCATCTTGAGGCGATATCAGGAGATGACAATGGATTAAAGGGGGAGTTTTAAGCGGTCGCGAGACGAGATAGATAGGTGGTGTCGGTTGATGGAAAAGAATCAAACAATCATAAACCTCGCGGTGATCCCGCACACCCCCGCGTCACGCATCGCCTCTGGGATTGAGATCTTCACCCTGAGATTTGGTGTATGCAAACTGCGCTAAAGCTATTTAAAGCGACCACGTTTCACCTGCAAACGCCTCGCCGCACTTTTGTCGATTCCAATCAGGCCCTCACCCATTCTTCGGAAGACAAGAAATACATGGTGAATCAGAGCAGCTGTGCCATCTCGGATGAGAATGTAAACAAGATGGGAAAGCAGATACCGAGATCGAAATCGAAAACTACAGCCCAAACCTTTCCATGTCCTCACATCATCCCATCCGCCGGCGGCAAGAGATGTGCCGCTGTCGCCACCACCCCCTCCACCCTGCGATTCCGCTGTCTCGCCAGATCGACCTGTCTCTCCAGTTCCCTACGCCTAACATCAGCAAGAGCTATCGTCCAAGCACGATCCGCATACCGGACCTGTCCCTCCAGCTCCCTCGCTCGTTCCTTCCCACCCTGCTTCTCAGTCTTGATCTTCTCCCCCGCGATCCGAAGTCGATTCTCATACTCCTTGACCCGAGCCTCCCATTTGTTCTCCGCTTGCCCGTTCTTCGCTTGTAACTCCGCCAGCTTCTGTTCGAGCAGTGCGAGCTGTTTGGTAGAGTTTTGAGCTCCGTTTCGGGCGGCTTGAGCTCGTTCGGTGAGGGATCGGAGGGACGAGGTATCGGAGGTGGAGCTGCCTGCTTTGGCGCCGGCCAGTTGATGAGACAGCTCGGTATTGCGCACCTGGCGGCACAAGTCAGCACGTTCCTACTTTGATGCATTATACTGTTGAAAAGCAGCAAAAGGACTGACTTTCGCCGCTTCGAGCTCCCCATCCTTGGTAGAGTACTTGTTGCGCCATTGCATCCGGGTTGTCTCAAGCTTCTTGACCGACGCCTCGAAGTTGTCCAGAGTCCGCCATTTCTGCTCGAGCTGCTTCTTGAGCGCACTGCTCTCATCAGCATTGGCTTGATATGTGCTGTCAGACACTGACACCATACGCTGCTCGACGGACGCTTCGGTCTCCTTCACCCGCTTCTCAAAGTCCGACCGGACTTGATTCATCGAGCGCAACCGTTGAAGTAAGGTATCCCGGAAGACAGCGAAGTTGGCCGGCGTAGCATGGCCCTTGAATCAATTCAGCACCAGGTAGTATAGATCAAGTCGGCGATGACATACATCCGTACCCAGGAATCTGTTGACGTCTTTAAACACGCGAACAAGTAGCTCGCTGCGTTCCTGGCGTTGCTGCTCCGATTGCCGCTGAATCTGGAAGCGCTCCTGCTGAGTCTCGGTGAGGAGCGGCTCGAGCTCTTCGATCCGTTGGCGAAGGGACTCAGCATCTCGCTCCAGTTGCCGGGAGTTCTGGAGGAATCATCAGCTGGGAATGGCATCTCTCATACGCCTGGTTACTTTGTTGGCGATATCCAGCTTGTCGGACAGGTTCAGCCGTCCTTGCCGTTCCGAAGCGAGCCGCGCCTCTAGGTCTCGCAATTTGTCCAGCTGTAGTTTGTTCAGCCAAGACCAGCTTCGCACCGAGTGGCGACGCACCAATTGAGCCCTCTCCAGATCTCTCTGCCGCAAAGTCTCCTCTCTCGCGTCCACCTCGCCTCTGGCACGGTCCAGCTCGTCCTCTGCTGCCGCCAGATCTCGCTTGACCCGCTCCATCTCCAGCTCAAGCGAGAATCGATCTGACGTATGCTCGACGCCGAGCTTTCGGCGTTCTGTCTCAAGAGAACGCAGTGCAGTTTGTACGGATAAGAGATCGCGATCTCGTTGCGCGACACGGTCCCGTGCGGCTTCGAGCTCGGTCTGCAGTCGGGCGTTTATCTGAATAGGATTATCCTTGTTCCCGCCAACATGGGATCGACACACCTGGTCCTTGTCCGCCAAAATCCGTCGATGCTTCTCCGCCTCATCCAGGTTCTCCTTTCTCCAAGCGTCCTTGTCCACGACCCGCTTCTCCTGTGCCAGCTTCGCATCCACCAGCGCACCATCCCTCTCGTCCTGAAGCTTTCGCCGAGCCTCCTTGAGCGCATTAACCAGATTCTC
>JAABUW010000356.1_pt1 | contig 92869 bp, 91 predicted proteins | sample 5560081 | NCBI WGS metagenome assembly JAABUW01 (sample SAMN10711882, study PRJNA513363) | rock metagenome | isolation source: Antarctica rocks | place: Antarctica: Victoria Land, Knobhead sud
TGTATGCGCATATCTATGGCAGCAGTAGTGGCCATGTATGCGCATATCTATGGCAGCAGTAGTGGCCATGTATGCGCATATCTATGGCAGCAGTAGTGGCCATGTATGCGCGTATCTATGGCAGCAGTAGTGGCCATGTATGCGCATATCTATGGCAGCAGCAATGGCCATGTATGCGCGTATATCTATAGTAGTAGTAATGGCCATCATTAAGAATCCTAAATAATCCTGAGCGAGCCTGAGCGGGCCTGAGCGGGCCTGAGCGGGCCTGAGAATTCTTACCTAGCTCTGAGCTATTTTAGCGCTCGCGAGCGGGCCTGAGCGCTCCGAGCAAACCAGGATTCTCAGAGTCGCTTGCACTTTTGTAGATGTAACTCTATATATTATATTATAAACTATAAATAAAAGTAATAATAAATATATATATTTAGATTTATGAAAGTAGTAATAATTATATATATATATTTATAGAGGTAATAATAAATACTATATAATTTAATTAAATAATCTTCGTATTTATTAAATAATTTAAATAAATTAAAATTACTTTAAAATACTAGTAAATAATATTTTTATAAATATAATTATTTATTAATTATATATTATTATAATATATATTTCTTATTTATTTATTTAATTATATTTATTAATATATACTTATTACTTTATAATAAAATTATATATATATTATATAAATCGCGAACTAAGAATTAATTATTATTATTTTTAATTAATAAAGAAAATAAAGTTATTTAAAAAAGAGTAAAAAGAGAGTATAAATAAATATAAAGAAAATAAAAAATATTAAAAGAATATCGAAGAAATATAAAAGTCTTTTTCTAAATAAATATTAATATTACTATAACCGATTATCTCTTAGAGATAATAGAGTCGAGGGAAATAAAACTAGGGTTATTAAAAACGTCTATTATATAGAAAACCCGAGGATAAGAAAATATAATTAATTTATTATTTCTTATAAAAGGAGTATATTAAGTTATAAATAACTCTATAATCCGCGAAAACCTATACTATAACTCTAATTATAGATTAATAATAACGGAATTCGAGTAAATATAAAAAGAAGTAATATTATATATTTATTATATTTAAAAGAAAATTAAAGATAATACTATTTAAAAGAAAAAATTATTAAATACTAGAGAAACTAGAGTTTAAAAGTAAAAAAAATATCGATTAATATTTAAATAAAATAATAGAAAACTTTTAAGAAATTATTAAATTTACGATCTTATAGGCCCGCCTATATTAAAGAGTTAAATTTTACTAAAACTCCCGCTATATTAATATTATATTAAAAGTAAAGAAATATATAAAGAAATATAAATAAAATTAAAATACCTAAACGGGGGAGGCCCTAGATATAATAAATTATAATAAAATATATATAATTCGAAAAACGAAAATATTCTTTTAGTAGGAGAGTATATATAAAGTTTTATTAAAACCGGCGGGAGTATAAAAACTCGTAAGATAAAAAAAAGAGAAAAATAATTATTTTAAAAAGTTTTTTTAATTCCTAGTTATTAAAAACGATAAAGGTGGAAAAACTAAAGACTTCGAGAGTAAAATAAAAATTTTATAAAGAGTATTATTCTCCTCTCTACCGATAGTAGATTTAAATAATATCGATGAAATAAAATATTTAAAGCCCGTTAAAATAAATTAAAAAATAATTAAAATAAAAATATATAAAATAATTTAATACCTAGTTATCGATAAAATATTAAAAATAACTAGAATCTTAAATCGATTCCTAAAAATTATAATAGAAACGAGAGTAATAAATATTATTATCTATTTATTCTAGGCCTACTTTAGATAAAAATACTCCCTAAGGTATTTTAAAAAAGTTAATATAATAATTTTTAAAAAATTAAAAAAAGATAATTATTTAGAGTTAAAGTTATATAAATTTATTATACTCCTCGATATATTTAATAAGGCGCTAGAAGTAATTATTTCTAAAAAGTTAAATAATATAATAGAGGAGTATAAATTACTATTATTATAATAAATAGAGGCTAGATAAAAGTATTTAATAAAAACTACGTTAAAGACTTTTATAGATATAAAATATACTATATAAAACTATAATAAAAACGGGAGGGGAACGATAATAAACTTATTATTATTAAATATAACGGGAGCGTTTAATAGTATTTTATATAAAAGATTATTATATAATTTACGAATAAAAAGTATATTTAGTTTAATTATTAATTAGATAATAAACTTTCTATCGGATAAGACTATATCCGTAATATTTAAAAAGAAGACGAGTATAATAAAGAAGGTAATAACGGGTATTTTATAAAAATTATTTATTTTACTAATACTCTTTTTATTCTTTAATATATTATTAATCGAGGAGTATATTAAAATAAATTTATTAATATAAATTAAAGAGTTCGTAAATAACGTTTATTTACTCGCTTATAACGAGAGTATAAAGAAAAACTATACGAATTGAAAACGGGCCTACGATATTTATTTAAAATAAATAGTTATTTATAAAATATTATTTACCTTCTAGAAATACGAGCTAGTCTATATATCTCGAATACTAAAGAAATTTAATAAAGAAATAATAATAAATTTTAAAAACGTAATTATCGAATCTAAAATAAATATTAAAGTTTTAAAATTATATATCGATTTAAAATTAAAATAAAGATTATATTTAATTTAAATTAAAACTAGGGCGATTAATTAAAACTACGTTATAAAGTATTTAATTAATTCGATATAGAGCGCTACTTTCGCGAAGTATAAAATAATATATAATATAGTAATTAAATTAATATTAACGTTTACGGCTTTAATATAATATTAATTAAAAAGAATAACGGAGGCTATAAAAAGATATATAAAAAAACTAATAATTATTTAGAATAATTATTTTAAAATAGTTCTAGGAGTATTTAAAACTACCCTAATTTTAATATTCGAAATTAGATTAATAATCGCGTTAATCGACCTTTAATTAAACCGCCTAGTAATATAATATTAAACTAGTCGAGGGAGCTATTTAATTACGATTATAAAAAATATATAAATCTAGAATAAACTCTAGTATAAAGAAAGTAAATAACGATAAATATTTCTAATATTATCGATAGAAAAAAAAGCCTAGGTACTTCGCGCCCTAGGATTTAAAAAATAATATAAAATAACTATAATTATAAAAAGGAGAAAAAATTAGATAAATTTAATCGAAGACGTCGAAAAATATTAAAATATTAAAATTATCGATTAAAGAGTAAAAAACTAAACTCGTTAATAATAACTAAATAAATAAAAGAGTTATAAAACGACGATTTTTATATAAATTATTAACCCGGCTTAAAAGGGAGATTTATTTAAAAATTAATTCAATTATTATAATTAATTAAAAAAGGCTAAAAACTTTATAATAATATAATTAAAATATAGTAAAATCGGATTAAATAAATTCCTATATTAAATAAAAGTATTTATAGTTTATAATATAAATTATTAATATAAATAAAGAAAATAAAATATAGAATATATATTATTATTTTACCCGGAATTAACTAGGGATAAAGCGAAGCTAGTTAAATAAATAAATATATATAATTTTAAGAAAATATTAATATAGGTTTAAGATATATATATAACCGCGCGGTAAATAATAAAAATGGGATAACTAGGTTAATTCTCTTTTATTAAAGAATAATTAATATAATTTAAATTATCGTTAGGACTTAGTAATATACCTAGATTTATAAAAAAAAGGAAAAAAAGAAAGAAACTACCGGCCGGAGGGTTATAAATATCGATTATTTAATAAATTTATAATAAAGCGGCCTATAAGTTTATAAAATAAATAAATAAAATCTAAAATTAAAATAAAAGAAAAACGGAGAGAAAGATAAATAGTATTTTAAGATAATTATAATTATCGGCTACTAACTAGTAAAAAGAGGAAATAAATTATTAATAAATTAGAGTTTTTAACCGATAAAGTTTCTTTAATAATTAATAAGCGCCGTTAATAATTTTATTAAAAAAATATTTATAAAACTCCTTTATTAATAAAATAATTTTACTAGAGTAAATATATAAATTAATTAATTAATTAATTAAACGTTAATATTTTAATAAATAATAAATCTTTATAAAACTCAAAATTAATATTCTCTCTAAATTAATATATATTATTTAATTATAATATTTAATTAAATTAAAATTAATAATAATTAATCGAGTATCGCGATTACTCGAGTAATATAAATCTTTAATTTACTATTTTTTAATTTACGAAATTTATTATCTCTTTTATAATAAATTAATTCTATTTAATTATTAAATTAAAGATAAATAATATTATAATTTTCATTAACGAAAATCTCAATATTATTATTATTTTAAAATATACACGATTTCGATATTTTTTTTAAATATTTATAATAGTAAATTTATATAAATTACTTTAAAAAGAAATTATATTTCATAATATAATATTTATATTAATTTAGGAATTTATTATTATAATAAAATAAATTTTAAAATTAGAGTTAAAAAAGATTATTAAATTATTATTATATATATAGCGAGGTAACTACGTATTTATAAATTTATATATAAATAATAAATTTACGTAATTTTATTTTTTATTTTTTTTATTTTTTTTCTATTTTACTTTTGAAATAAATTTTTATATATTAAATAAATATCTAATTAATTTATAATATATATATATTATTAATATCGATATTATATAATATATAACTATATTAGAATTTAAATTTCAATTATATATAAAATATTAAAATTCAAAGTCGCGCGTAATTAAGAAAAATCTATTATCGTCGCGGAGGAAAAAATCGACGAAAGAATATTAAAAAAATTTATTTAAATAATTATAATCGAGTAAATAATAAATATAAATTATATATAAAATTAATATTAAATTTAAGGATTTAAACTTATGAGATAATTATATATAAAACTCTCTAGAGAATAAATTTTCGATAATATATTATTTATTCTATATTATTTATTTTATAAATAAATATAAAGAAAAAATTTAAATAGATTTACGAATATTTATATTAAATAATAAAAAACTAGATAAAGATGAATTTTTAAATAAAATTTATTCGAGAGTAAATAATATAATTATATCTTTATTATTAAAAAACGGATTAAATATTATTATTTTAAATATTATTAATATTATTAATATACCGGTCTTTAATATATTATAAATTAAAATAAAGTAATAAATATATAATTTAATAAACTCTATTTATTTCTAAATAATATAAATTCTATTATTTTAAAGTAAAAATTTAAAAGATTAAATAGAGATTTTCTATTATAAACGAGTTTAGATCTTATTTAATATAGAATTCTTTAATTATATTATAATAATTTAACGTAGAGTTTTAAATCGAATATAAATATTTCGAAAAACTTTAATTTATTATATATTTAGAAATTTTATTCTATATATTTATATATTTATTTTCTATATCGGTAAATCTAGAAAAATAATTCTATAAAATCGCTATTTAATTAGTACAAAATGCGTATTTTATAGTCTTAATAAATCTTAGCGCCAAGATTTTTAAATTAAAGTTAAGGTCTACGCGGGAGCGCTAAATTTAATCCTAAAAGTAACTTTATAACCCTATAGGGTAGCGCTAGTAAAAATTTAATTAAAAATTCGGAATCTAGGCTAAAAATCGATTTAGTTAAATATTTTAATTTCTATATAGGGGCCCTAGTCTAGATACTCTTAAAAGTTAAAGTTAAAAAAAAAGTTACTAAATCGGTATATATTAAGGCTCTCCGTTCAATACTTTAATATAACGTCGATAGGACCTAGGTTAGTATTTATAAAGAAGAGTATTAAAGATTAAAAAATAATAAACTTCGTATTAATATAAAATAAAACTAAATAAATTTAATAAATTTAATTAATAATTTAATAAATATTTATATTTAGAATTTATAATTAAAAGTTTTAAAGGAAGTTAAATACGAAGCTTTTATTTATTAAGAAAATATATAGTTTATATAGAAAAAAGAAACTACGCTATTTATTTATTTATTTATTTATTCTAGTATCGAGTAAATAAATAGTTAAATATTTACTTATTTATTAATCTATATACTACGTCGAGTAATAAATAATTTTTTAATATATTAAGTATATTAAGCCTATTAAGGTTTTTAGCGAATTTTAATTATAATATTATTTCTCTCTTCTAATCTTTTTTATTTTTAAAGATAATTTATATCTTTTTATTAAATAAAGTAATATAATAAATTATAAAAACAAGTTATTTCTAAAGGTTTTATAACTATAGTTATATATATATATATTACGCGATATATTAAACCGAATATTAATTATCTTTATTATTATTGAAATACGGGGAGTATATTAAGACCGGGAAAAAATATAAACCCTCCGAGTTTATTATTAACTTTTTAGGAATTAATAAGATTTTAGAGCGCTTAAAATATAAAGAAAAAAAGATTAAAATTACGTAAAAAGCGGCGAACGAAGTTATTAATTAAAAGAATACGAAATTAAAAAGACTTCGCTAATAAAAGAAATTCTTGAAAGAGTATAAATAGAAAATATTCGATAAAGATTTTACGGATATAAAGAAATTAGAGTATTTAAAAGAATTTAAAAAATTCGGTAAAATAAAATATATAATAGCCTCGGTTTTATACTTTAATAATTTTATATTCTTAAAATCCTTTTTATTAAGGACCCTCGACTAGTTTTTTTATATTATTATTTTTAAAATTTCTTTAGAAGTTCCCGATAATTAATTAGGTTTATTAATAACTCCTAAATATTTTCCGACTCGTTATAATCTTTTTATTTAATAAGGTAATTTTAATTTTTTTAACCTAAAATCTCTATTACCTCGAACTCCGTTTCTTTTTTAATTTAGAAATAAAAAGTATTTTATAAAAGTATTTTAAAATTAATTAATTTTAATTAAAAAATATAGAATACTAGGTATATTTTAATATCGGTTAAAAGATTTAGTTTATAATTAACTAGTTCTTTACTCTTTTTAATCGAAAATAATCCAATTTTAATATAATCTAGTTTCTTACTCGGTTTTTTATTTATTATATTTTTTATTAAGAAGTATATTTTATCCCCCTCCTTTAACTAAAAATACTCTTTTCGATATTAATTTATTATTAATTTAGTCCGAGTATTTATTAATTTAATCTAGATTTATATTTCTTTATATAATATTTTTATATTAATTATATAAACTAGCGCTTTATACGCGTTAGGTCCCTATTTTAAATCTAAAAATATATTAATATATTTATTATAATTTACGAAAAATAGCGTAAATTTTATTATATTAAATTATATATTATTAAATACTAGTTAAATTATAGGTAGAAGTTTTATTTAACTATTTTATTTTTTATTTATATAATATTATAAATATGTTTCTATTATTTAGTTCGTCCGCTTTATCTATTTATCCGTCTATAAATAATATATAGTTAATATTTATAACTTGATTCCGATAATATTAATTAGTATCTTTTAATAATTAGAGGTAAATTATTTATCTCGGTTAAAAATAATCGATATAAATATCCTATAATCTTTAATAAATCGATTTAGTAATATAAAAGTAATTTATTCGGCTTTATAAATTTCCTTAATTAATATTATTATTATATATTTATTAAGTTTATTATAGATTATTATTATCGAGTTAAAAATTTCTAAAATAATAGGGTCCTTTCATTTTAATAATTTAATAATAAAATCTATTATAATATTATCCTATAATATTTTCGGTATTAGGGCGAATTAGATTTAATTATATTTAATATATTTTGTAAATTTATTCTACTAGTATTCGATATATTTTTTAATATATTTCTTAATATACGACTTTAGTCCTAGCGCGTCGTATTTTTTATAAATAAAATTTATAGTTTTAATAACTCTAGGGTATTTTTAAACTAGATTATTATAATAATTACGGATAATCTCTTTAAGGTATTCTTTAAGAAAATAAGTTTTTTTATTATATTTTAATAGTTTAGTTTATAGTTATTAATTTTTTAATATTATAATTAAAATATTATTTTCATATTCTTTTTAAATATTATTAATAATTTCGAGAATAAAGATATATAACGTCGCTACTAGTTATTATACTAGGACTAGCGATTTATCCTATTATTAAATAAGGATTAATTATATTTTTATATTTTTATCCTCTATATAGTCCTTTTGTTTATTAAATATATTAACGCGATCGTTATTCTTTTTTAAAATATAGAAGATTTTAAATTTATATTACTTTAATAACTCTAACTATTTAATTTACCTTCGGTTTAATTATTTTATCGTTATAAAATTAAGAAGATTTTTATAGTCTATAAAAATAATAAAGTTTAAATAACTTTCTATATATACTCTTTATTATTCTAATATAGATACTACTACTAGTAATTCTTTATTATAAATATTATAATTCTATTCCGCTAATAATATTTTTCTAGAATAATATATAATAAGGTATTATTTATCGTCTCTCTATTAGAGTATATAAGCGTTTATTATTAAATTTAAAATATCGGTTTTAATTCGAGTTAATTCGTTACTTCGAAAGAAATATAATATTAACGGTTTTTTATAAACCTTTTTAAATATCTTAAAAGATTATTATTATTCTTTTCTTTATTAGAAAATAATATCTTTCTTTATAATATCTATTAATAGTAAAACCTTTTTAAAATAATCTTCAATAAACTTTTTATTAAAATTTATAAACGTTAAAAAACTCTATACCGTCTTAATATTATATAATATAGGTTATTCTTTAATACTTTTAATTTTTTTAGGGTTTATATAAATACCTCTAGTATTAATTATAAATTTAAGGAATTTAACCGATTTTTTATAAAATTCGTATTTCTCTAATTTAAGAAGAAGTCTAGTTAATAATAAATAAATTAAGATATCCTATATATATTAAATATATTCTTCCTTATTAATAAAGTAAATTAATATATTATCGAGGTATATAATTATCGTTATATTTAAATATACTCGTATAATATTATTAATTAATATTTAGTAAATTACTAGTGCGTTAATAAACCCGAAGGGTATTATTAAATATTCGTAATAATTATATTTAGTTCTAAAGGTAGTTTTCTACTCCTCGCTTTTTTTTATCTAAATTAAATTATATATACCTCGAAGATCTAGTTATATAAAGATTTTTATTATTATAAACTAATTTTATAACTCGCTAATATTTAATTAAGAATATTAATTCTTTATTATAATATTATTTAATTTTCGATAATTTATATAAAATTATAGACTTTTATTCTTCTTTATTATAAAAAAGATTAAATAATTTATTAATAATTTAAATTCTCGAATAAATTCTTTTTTAAGATTCTTATCGATATACCCGCGAAGTACTCCGAGTTCTTTTTCTAATAAAGTATAAATAGGTCCAAATATTAATATTTTATTTAATTCGAGTTCGATTTTATAATCCTATAATTAATATTTAAATAATACTTTTATAATTATTTTTTTCTAAAAGAAATACTTTTATTATTAATATTCTTTAGAGATATTAGGAGGTTCGTTTTTATTTTTAGAAATTTTAATTTATTCACTTTACTAATTTCTTTAATTAATATATATCGAGTCGGATTCTCGTATAAAATTATTTTTATATAAAGATAAAATACTATAAATTTCGACCGGGTTATAGTTCGACTTCTTATTTATAATTATCTTTTATAAATATATAAATATTATACTAGCGATATTTTTAATATATAGAAATATAAATACTCCTCTTATTTAATTTATTATTAAATTATATTTCTTTAATTAAAGTATTCTTAAAATAATATAATAAATAATTATTTTTATTATATCGAAGGTAATTTCCTTATAATAATATTAAATAATAATTAATAACGGGAATATTTCTTTATTTACTCTTTTTATTAATAATTTCGACCCGTTAGTTAATTAAAATTTATTTTCTTTTTTCTTTTTTTAAATTAATAAGTTAATTACCTAAATTATTATTCGAGATATAAAGTTATTAATTACTTTTAACTCTATTATTATAACGACTCTATATTCGTTAACTTTTACCGGTATTCGTATATATATACTATATTAAACTAAATATAGATATTATTCTAGGGTTAATATATTAATCTCTTTATATTTCTCTTTAATATAAGAAACTAGTCTTTTCCCGATAAAGACAAGAATCTATAATACTCTTTAGATTTAAAGTACTTTTCGTAACCTTCGGTTAAATAATAATATTATTTATCCTAGTTATAATATTTCGTCTCTTTACTATATCTTATCTAGTTTCGTAATTATAACTATTATTCTTTATTATAATTTAGGAAGATTTAATTCTCCCTTTTTTTAATTAAATACTACGAATAATTATTTTTAACGTAGTTATTCTACTAACTATAATTATACTTTAATTATATAATATACTTCCGCTCTCCTAAACTATTATAATAATATTTATAATATTCGTTTATATATATTAACTAGTATATTTTCTTATATTTTAGGTAATATTTATTATAGATATAATTAATTCTAAAGAGTTATTTCTTTTCTTTCTTCTTTTCCTCGGGTTTCTCTTTTAATATAATAAATTAAATTTTAAAATTATCGAGGTAGTTTATTATTTAAAATTATTCTTTAAAATTTATTATATTTTATTTTTATTCTTATCCTTCCTTTAAATCTTCCTTTAAAGTTTTATTATTATTATTATTATTATTTAGTTCTTCGAGCTCTCGAATTTTTTAAATAATTTCTTCTTTAATCTCCTTTTACTTCTCGAGTAAATTATTAAATATAGTATTATTTTATACTAGATCTTTAAGGGACCTAGTTATATTATTTAATATCTCCTTTTTAAATATATTTAATTATTATCGATTTATTATATTTTTCGAATAATAGTTCCTAGCGATATAACCCGGCTTATTATAATTATAATAATTTATTATTTTTTTACCCTTTTATTATTATTTATTTATTTTTTAAAATCCTTTTATAGGTCCCTTCTTAATAAAATCGAGTTCTATTAATATATAATTATACGGGTTAAGTTTTTTATAACGGTAATAATTAACCGAATTATATTTATTATTATATATTTTTAAATATTTTTATTTATTAGCTCCTCCGTTATAACGTTTCTTTATTATATATTTATATAATTTATTATTAATTTTAATTACTTATTTTATAAATATATCGAGGTCCTTTATAACGACTCCTATTTATATAAATTCGTCTTTTATATTATTTTTTAATCCTCGTCGATATATTATTATAAAAGTAGTATCGTCTTAGTTCGTAAATATTATATAATATTAAAATTATACCGAGTAATTAGATATAGACTTTCGTTATATTAAATATTAAATAATACGAATTATTATACTACTTTCGTTAGATAATTTAAATATATAATAAATCTCGGTTTTAAATTTAGAGAAGTTCTCTATTTAAAACTTTATTAATAAATTATCGGTATTATATACTATTTCTATATAATATTTTAGGAATAATTTAATTTATTTCTATATATTACCTCTTATATAGGTTATTATAAAAGTTATTTATTTAATAATTAATATCGTATTCTCGTTAAATATAAAGAATAACTAGAGTTATAATAACTAGTCGTTAAATTTCTCGCGCTCTCTATAATAGTAATTTAGGCGGGTAATTTTAATATAGTCTCTTTCTTCTATAATATTATATTTTCTAATACTATTTTAAATATTTAGGGCTAGGGTTTTTATTAATCCTAAAATATTTATTTTAAAAGTATTTAAAATATTAAGGCTCTCCGTTTAATATTTTAATATAATATTAATAAAATCTAGGTTAATATTTACTTATAAAGAAAAATATTAAAAATTAAAGAATAATAAATTTTATATTAATATAAAATAAAACTAAATAAATTTAATAAACTTAATTAATAGTTTAATAAATATCTATATTTAAAATCTATAATTAAAAGTTTTAAGGAAAGTTAAATACGAAGTTTCTATTTATTAAAAAAGTATATAGTTTATATAAAAGAAAGAAACTATATTATTTATTTATTTACTCGTTTATTTTAATATCGAGTAAATAAATAATTAAGCGCTTACCTACTTATTAATCTATATATTATATCGAGTAGTAAATAATCTTTTAGTATATTAAATATATTAAATTTATTAAAATTCTTAGCGAGTTTTAATCGTAATAATATAATATCGCTATTTAATTAATATATAATATATTTAAAATACGGGATATAAGTAGATACGTATTTCTAGTATTTTATATAATTTCGGTATAAAATATATAAAAATCGGGGTTTCCTAAATTATTAATATATATTTTTATATATTTATTAATTTTATTAATATTTTATTTATAATAATTCTATTTATAAAATTATTATATTAAATAATATATAAAAATTATTATTATACTAGTTTCTTTTTTTACGAGATATATTTATCGAATTTATTATTATTATTATTTAATTTCGTATTAATATATTATAGAATAAAGATTAAAAATTTACTTTTTTAAAAAATTAAAAAAAAGTTATTCGGTTTTCTAAAAGAATTAAAAAAAATTATTATATTATTTAAATTATTTAAAATTAACTAGGTCTAAATATAGAAATATTTTAAATTATTTTAAATTTTATTTAAATTTATAAATATAAATTTTTTATAATTTATATTTTAAAATTTAAATAATTTCTCTCTATTTTTAATATAAATAAATAGAGTACTATAAATTTAACAAGATATATATATTATTTATATATATAGAATATTAATAATTTAGGTATATTATATTATTATTTTATTATTAGTTATAATATATTTTATATTTTACTTTATTATTATTTTATAATATATTTTATTATTATTTCGTAGAATTTTTTATTATAATATTATTAATTATTCTATAATATATATTATATATAATTTCATTATTTATTTTATTATAACTCTATTATATTTATATTTATAACTTTTTTATAAAGTTACTTTATACTAGTTTGTAGTAATATTATTATATACTAGTCTCTAGCTCTACTATAGGTCTATATTCTCTTCTACTCGACGTTAGTAGTTCCTCTATACAAATAAGGTGTGCGGGCTATTCCAGCGTCAATGGTTCGGAAATCTACTATATATCGCACCAAGTGGAGTTCAACCGCGATTCCCAACTCCCGACTAGATATGACTCTTTACCTATTTTGTCGCCTTTCTTCCGTAGCCTCGAGAGCAAACTTGAAAATGCCCTATACCAAAAGATGAAAACAGTGGCCCCCATAGAGTAGGACGAAACCGTAATACCGAGCAAGACATCTTTCCTATCCCAAAGCGCGACGTAGACCGCAATAAGCGACATCCTTTTCGAGACGGCGATACAGAAAAGCAGCCTTTTCAATCCGAACGGCACTTCTTCTCAAACGCAGGTTGACCTCTCTGAAGATCGAATTGATACTAGAACGATATGTATATCTACTGGACACTGGCCTAACGAAGACGAGTCCAACAAAGGTCAGATCAGGGACTCTACTGCTTAGAGTGGTAGTAGCAGAGAAAAGCGCATGCCTAAGAAGATCCAACAGCCAGGAAGTAAAAAGCGAAATTCAATATTGGGGTAATAATAACGAGCGGTGACTTGCTACCTAGTGGACTACTAACGTCCCTTTCGACGAGTAAGACTATTGATCCCTTAACTATTCTATCAAAGCGCACAGCAGAAGAGGATGCCGTACCGCACCAGATATTCGAAAACTCGCATTATGCCAAGAAAATGCTAGACGAACAATCAGCAGACGAGGATTCAATTTACCATTCCTTGTTGCCTAGCTGCAGCAAGCACCTAGTCTGATCCCTCCTCTAAATCAACCACGGCACAAACCCTCCATCTTCCATCCCTCCCGCCTCCGCCTCCCCAAGCCCATCGTTCCGCCAAGAAACGTATCCACAAGCGCCCGTCGAACACGTCCAGAAGCCTGCTCCTGGAGCGTAAGAGTTTAGGCCGGCGCGATCCTGCCTAGCCAAAAGACCGCAGTTGCACCTTGGGTTACGAGAGTTGATACCCCTGCGATCGTCCCAGGTGATCCAACCCTTGCCGTTCTGGCCCACAGATATGATGGTCTGATCGTTCTTGCAGCGGATACAGATGTAGTAAGGGCGGCCGGCGTTGCCATTTGTGTTGTTGACACTGACGGTATCGCGGTATTTAGGGCGGTAGGCGCAGCGGCGGCAGAGTGGAGAGGAGGAGAGTGGGAAGCTAGGTTCGTATAAGGTAGGGGTTGAGAGGTTCAAGGTTACGGGGACCGTCGCGGTTAGAGGGTAAGAGGCCGGGGTGTAGATTTTGGGGGGAGGAGTATGATAGGAAGGTTGAGGGGAGGTGGAGGGGGGACCGTGTAGCGAAGAATGAGGGCGACGATCGGGCTTGGAGACACAGCAACCCATATTGAAGTTGGTGGAAAGGTAAGCAGATCTTTCTACTAAGCAAGGGCCCTTTTGCTAGTTGCGGGAGTCGAGCGTAGAGGATTTCCTGAAGAGAGTTGCGTGGGGAAGCTCTTGACATTAAATGCGCGGGGGTTCCCCAGCACTAGCGGCACATTGGGGGCTGTTCGAACTCGGGACCAGTAAACGTGCGGGCACCTCGCTAACTCGAGTGCCCGCACGGTTAGTCTGCATATAGAGCGGCAAAGTCTTTCGCAAAAGGGTGCAGTGAAGACGGGCACCATTGGCCGCTGAGCGGTCTAGGCCTCAAAAGGGGTTGTTCAAGGCGAGAAAGATATATTTGGTGGGCGTCAACCTGCATGAACAACACAATTAGAAGTGCTTCTCTTTGCCTGGTATATATAGAAAAGAAAAGGGATCCTACTTACATATCGCCTCCAACATCACCTAGCCTGATCCACGGAATGATTGAAGACACCAACACTGTACACTTGCGACCAATAGATTGTCTAGGTAGTCGCTCATCCAATCCTTTGCATTGCCACTATCAACAGGAAACGTTCAGGCGGCGCAGCAACATTGATGCTGCGTGCGGCCAACACCTCAAATCTCCCCAACTATTGGCTGCATGAAATGTCCACCCACCTACTTCACTCGGCGAAATAATGGCCTCAAACTTGGAAAAATCCTAGCGTTCTGCTGCGCAGCTCTTATCGCACACTAATGGTACGGAGACACATACAACGACACCTCGTTACCTCATACCAAGGGATCAGTCCCCGTGGACTGGATATTCCACACAGCTTTCCCCCAACAACTCACCACCAGGCAAGACATCCTCCACAATTACACACCCTTGCAATCAAGTCCACCACATACTTCAGCCTGGACAGCCTCGAAGGAATGGGCTGCGCAGTAATGATGACCTGTACCTCTACCCCGGAAAGGGTCGTAAGCGATCACGGTACATCATGTCGGTCCAAGAGATGCTGCACTGCCCGTCCTTGCCCTCGATCGTGAATCCGTCGGGTAATGACCAAAAGATGGCGTGGCTATGACTCTCGACTCGCAGAGCGTATCTTAATATTCCCTTGAAGGGCCAGAACACTACGTCAGGTCCAGACCCTACGTCACGCTTTGGATTAGCGATAGCCACTTCAACGTAAGAGCGATGAGAAAATCCCCCTCTTGTTTATTGCGTCAGCGGTGTAATGAGGCGAACTTCCTGGTAGAGGAAGATGTATTATATAGTGAGACTAAGGAATTAGATCTGAATCACTAATAAAATACAATTGAATCTTGGGAATCGCGATCGTAACAGCTTTAGTGCGAGATCTACTTGAGTCCAATATCAAAATTGTTGGCTGCAAGAATCTCGATCTTCTAGTTTAAAACAACACATTATTTCCGTGTAAGTAAGAGAGGCGTTACCTTGAGAAAATCGACTCAGACCTGTTTGTCGAGGGGGGTCCTTCTGATGGAGCTGGCCCAGTACTGAAGCTGTGGCTGAACTCAGTCTACATTCTTGCTCCTCGAAGATTATCCAGATCATCATCGTGAGTAAAGGTGGACCACTTCGTTGTATTAGCGACACCCCGTTTCACATCTGTAATACAGTAACTCCTACGTAAACGCTGCGCTCGTCGTCAATACTTCGAATTCATGCACAAAAATTCAATAGCCAATCATCTCCTCAGACAATTCTTTCGTACCTCCTCTCTCCATCGTCATCAGCTCAGCCGATGAAGCAAGGGAAGAAACAAGTCTCGTCCTTGCTATGATTGCCCTCATCAATCTCCTCGGTTACACAATAAGCTCCGCCTACTCCTTGAAACTCAGACGTCCATACAACGTTGGCCCCAGCCCTCGCGGCCACTTTGTAATTGGTGTCATGAGTCAAATCATTATCGTCATCAGTCTCCGGGATAGTCACATCTTGACCTCCTGGAAGTCCCTGAATGACCATCGGAGATCCAGCGCCCGGTGTCCCAGAGGCTTGTTTCACAGTTTTACCTCGGTAGTCGATCACCTCGGCTTCGTAGAGTAGTGCGTTTTGGCCAATTGTACGGTGAAGGTGGACGGAGCACTGTCCGATGTCGACGCCATTGTTGTCACCGTTAAGGGCATAGTGGTTGTCGGTGTCGTAAATATAGGGAGAGCTAATATTACCACTGCTGGCGATGAACTTTGTCATTTCGAACTGGAAGCCGTCGTTCGTGCAAACAGGGTTAGGCATACAGTATGGAGATACGCTAATCGATACTAGTTGAACGTACCATTGAGTTTCAACCAGCTCAGGCTAACTCTTGAGCTATCAACGATGTGGGGTCTCGTAAAATCGAGCGGTTTTACTCACTTAGGGTCTGTGTTCTATAAAGACTGGTAATACGACTTCATGTAATCAGCTAGTAAAAGAGGTGTGGGTTGTAGTGATCGACATTGCCAAGCTTTCGCATGAGTTTTGCAACCGCTAAATCCCTCGCTATCCATAGAAAGAAGACAACATACTCCGTACATACTCTCGCGAAGCTTTCTCAGACACACAAGTCATTTCTGATCTTCCGCGAACGTATCAGAATATATCGCTTCAAAACACGTCACGACTCGTCGCATCGAGATGGCTCCACAATCAAACTTCTTCGCGCTCTTCTGTACCAGCAAAGTATCAGTGGATGTAGGTCACATAGCTCTACCTTGACCTTCACAATCTGGACAGTGGCTAACGAATTATTCAGAGAATCAACGAGATCCTAGCTAAATCCGAAGAGGGTGCGCGTAGCGCTCATAATTCAGGCTGGCATTACTGGCTCGCAACACAAAACTTCCCAGATGGCAATATGCGGGACCATATCACAAAAGTCCCTGTAAAAACAACGCCCCTGGACTTCATCGACAAAGATTTTCAAACCCTCTCGACAACGTTGAAGCAGGCAGGCGAGAAGGTCTCAATCGCAATTGGTTTGCGGTGCTCGACGAGCGGACAGACAACGATGGATCCATGCTGTTGTGCAAAGCTGACAACAATAAGACTGTCGATTCTCTCAGAACTTTGCCAGAGCAGTCGAGTCTCACGTTGAGCGGTTTGAGTATTATGAGAATGACATGGGATGAATTGGAAGCAGCGTTGAACAGAAAGAAGAAAGATGGAAAGGGGGATGTTCTTGACTGATGACCTCATGGACAGTCATGCTCTAAATGTTCGGCTAGGGGTGCGATGATTCTCGATGTTGTCGCAAATTTAGTCTGGGATTGTTCTAGACAAAGTCAAGTATAGGTGGCAGTGACACAGCTCTTGAAGATTGAGACTAGCAAACGGCTAAAGTCGTTGGATATCAGCCTCAGCCCTACTATGCTTGGCATATACCATAAGTAGCAGCAAACCTCCATAGATAAACAACCAAGTCGTTCCTCACATTCCAAAGGGTTATGAGCCCGGTTTAACGCACGGCGTTACTACCAGAGGCGACTTCCTTCGTATAAATACATTAGTCTGTACGTTGTATTCAAGCATAAGCTACGGGGTCGACGTCCGCTACATCTAATTCTACCCTAAAGCAATACGCGACTTCGACGAGCGATTTCCACTATTTCGAAGATTATCCCGAAATAGGATACCTCCCTCCTATAATATCGATCACGATATCTTTTAGACAGAGCCAGAAGGCCAGATATAAGTTATCGGAATTATTAGTATCCGATCGGCGCAGGAAACGAGGCCGGCTAGAGCGGGATAGTCTTTACGGGGCCTAAAACTAAAGGGCTAGGAGGATAGAGGAGGATAGCGGGAGTATATAGGCCAGTATTAGGGGAGCCGAAGGATGGCCCAGATACCTATATATAAAGAGTACCGGCCATACACTAAAGCCCTATACGTCAGGCACGTTAATATATCTATAGTACTCTTCCCGATTTCCCTACGAACGAAAGAGGTTTACGGGTTTAATGAGGCTTAAAAGCAGGATATACATAAATACGACACGGGACATAGATTCAAGGGGAGCTACACCAGTATATACGGTTTTTCGTTGATAGGGGAGCGTTGGATATCAGCCTCAGCCCTACTATACTTGGCATATACCATAAGTAGCAGCAAACCTCCATAGATAAACAACCAAGTCGTTCCTCATATTCCAAAGAAAGTTGTCACTATTTATAAGGATAGATGTTGGTTGGCAGAAATGCTACGAAATAATTCGGCGAAAGAAGTAGTCGGCCTTCGCCAAGTATACCTTATGCGCTCATTTTTATATACTCTAATTCGTCGGCATTTTGGAGTCCCATATATATGCCGCGTACTGTCCCTTCCTTGTGGGACTTTTTATATATTACTGCTCTCCTTTGTCTACTTTTGCTACCTCTACCTTCCTCGCTTACTCTATTTTCGACTCCGCCTATCTCCCAGGCTCATGAATACTATCTTCAAGCGTCGCCCAACTTGGCCTCGCCCCGGGAAGCCCTGGGGGCGCGCACTGGGGGGCGCACCGCACAGTTCGGATATAGCCGTAGATACCGAGGTCCTTAGGTTTATATAAGGATTATATACAAATCTAAGTACCCCCGTATCAGTTTAATTTCCGACCGCCTTATTCTATCCTTACCTCTATCCTCTCTATATATCACCCCTCTATACCGCTACCGCTATTATCGTCGCCCTCCCCTTACTACTACCTCCCACCTAACCTCGCTATCGCCTCTTTATTCTATCCTATTATCGCTAGTATACCTTAAGCCCTATATATAGACCTCGACCCGTCTATCCTTCTTATTATTTAAAAGGTTATCGAAAAGTTTCCTCTAGAGTACTTTATACTATTTATTAAAAAAAAGATATTCGATAACCCCGAGTAAATATTAGAGTATTTATAAAAATAGGTTTTTAGTTAAAGCCGCGCCGCTAATTTAAAAATAAATATAGTTATATAATTCTATTTTTAATAACTAAATTAACCCTTTTATTTTTTCTACTTTATTAATACTTAGGCGGCGATAATTTAAATATATTTAAATATAAAAGTAAATTAAAAGTAAATCGTAGCCTCGCTAGGTAAAAATAAAGAGTTTTATATTAAAGATAAAGAATAAAGCCGAATCTTTTATTTTTATAAAGAAATAATCTAAAAATAATTTTATCGCCGCTATAAATATAAATAAACGAGAGTCGTAGGAGTAACTAGATTATTAATATAATATTTTTAAATCAATTTAATTAATAATATAGGGCGGAATAATAGGGTAGAAGAGTAATAATAATATATAAAAAGTATAAATAAAGTAGATAAACGATAGCTATATATATAAAAATAATATACTACGTTAATATTTAAAGTAATAACGGTAATATAATTAATATAGAGGTATTTAGATTTATATATAATCTTTATTTTTATTTAATTAATAATATATTAAAAATTAATTTTTTAAAATTTCGTGATACTTTATTAAATCTAAAATCCAAAAATTAGAATCCTAATTATTATACTATAAATACGCGTCGTATAGTTACTCAAATTTTAAAAGATATTATTTAATTATATTTCTATTATCTATAAAACTTTTATATAGTTAAGATATATATATATAACGATAGAGGGGGTTTCGCTGATTTTCTACGAAAATTTAACGTAGGTCGGTAAATCTAAAGTTTTCGTCGACCTACGCTAAACCTTCGTAGAAAATTAACGCGAAATTAACGAAACCCTCTCTACCCTAATAACTATAGGTTTTAATTATATAAGATTTAGTAATATTATAGAACTATAATTAAGTTATAACTCATGAAGTTTTGGTAGCTATACGACGGGTATTCGTAGTGCGGTAGTCAGGATTCTGATTTTTGGATTTTGGATTTGGTGGGGTGTCGCGAAATTTCATAAAGTTGATTTTTGGCATATCATTAGTTAAATAGGGGTATACAAATCTAAGGACCTCGGTATCTACGGCTATATCCGAATTGTGCGGTGCGCCCCCCAGTGCGCGCCCCCAGGGCTTCCCGGCCTCGCCCACATATTCGGCATTAACCTGAGCAAGTCGACAGCGAAAGTTTTCCCTAATCCGGTGCACAGAAAGAACGCAATTATTTCTGGTACCATTTTAGGTTTTGCAGGCATAGCTGTCCTTATATTAGTCTCAGAGGAGTCTGTCCCAGGGCAAAACACTACTGATTAGGAGCAAGGTAGAGATCTAGTACTCCGTGCTAAGAGCAAGAAAACCTTTACATGGAGGCCGAAGCTGGCCTATTTATTGCTTTGAAATGGAAGAATTACTGTCTTGGTAAGCTTTCATAGCGTGAGGGTCGACCAACTCAGTAAGAGATAGAACAGAAAGAATAGGTGTAAAAACGACTAAAGAGAGGCCTGGATAGACAATTCCTTCCTCGATGTAACTGGTATCAAGCATGCTTCTATCCTGTACTCGCGGAGAAGCAATAGTATAGTACTGGGTCTGACTGGTGAATTCTCCATCGCTGGAAATGTCTCGGAGCACTAATATTAGATGCACTTCTATCGCTGCTCGAAATGCAATATTATTATCTGTACAGAAACTGTTATACACTCCCTTTTATCAACTGCCCTCCACGCTCAATCGTTGTTCTCGAAATTGTCTACCACCAGTGGCATACAGACAAGGCATGACGCAAATAGCGCATATAGTCCCAGTCCCCAGCGTCAAATCACTCCAGCCAACGCTCTCCACGAAGAATCCTCCCATTAGCTGCCCCACGAGCGATCCTGCTGCGTACGCAACGTTCATCAACCCAAAAGCCTGTGCATAGGCACCCTTTGTGCCAAAGATTCCGGGCTCACTTGCAATTTGGTCGTCTACTACGTACACTGCCTCAGAGAAGACTGGCGTAAGTATCATATTCAAGGCCACCCCAGTCAATAGTAATAGCATGCAAAGAAGCGCCACTACCTCTTCGCCGTTGTGGTCTACTAGGCGCAGGAGTATCAACAGCGGTCCCATGAGTAGAAAACCAAGGCAGACCATAATCTTCGCACCTATTCGGTCACTCACATGACCGATTATGGGCCCCGCGAAGCATGGCAGCGAAAGGGTTAGGAAAACCAACGCGACCTGCATCGAATTATAGTCGAATAGCGTCCTGATGCGAAGTGGAAGGATCGATTCTAGGCCTGTAAGTATCGTGCTTTGCATGAAGACACCAAGTATAGCCGCAAGCATGCGAGGCGAGGACACAAGTGTTACCAACGGATTCTGATGAGCGTAAGGCGGGCCTTTTGTCGGCGCTGGGTCCTCGTACCCTATTAACGAGTGCGAGGAGGTTGATGTCGAATCGCTTGACACTGACAAACTCGATGATGCTATTGCACTTGACTGCTGCATCTGGTTCAGTTGATCCTCGGGAACATCTGCACTATCCTGAGCACCACTGCCATTATTGCCAGGAAAAGTTCCGTAGCTTCTCGAGTCGGATTTGATGGAACCTTTTTCGGATGTCCCGCCAGAAGGCATTATCATCACCACCCGCAATAAGAAGTCCAAAGCGACTAGTGCATAAGCCGAGACAAAGACTGCCAAGTACCCCATCTGATGGTACAAAATCCCGCCAAGAATGGGACCAAACACCACACCGAGGGCAATGCTCATCGTCACAAAGCCCATGGCAGAGCCAATACTCGATTGACCTACAGTGTCAGCTTGGATGGCCATACCCACTGTGTGGACGATTGCCGAAGAGCCGCCTTGGACCAATCGTCCTATGAAGAGCATGGATGTTGTACGGCCTAGTGAGAAAGCGACGGTAGATGCTGCTAGAGCTATCAGGCCCAAGAGGTATGGCCCTCGACGGGAAGAAGTGCGGTCTGCGAACCAGCCCGCGATGGCTTTATAGTTTCATCAGATTAGTGATCAAAGAAGTTGCTGATCCATCGAGGTGTTCAAAGCTCCTGAATCTCCGAAAGGACGAAGGGTAAGTTAGGAAAGACTCACGAGAACCAACAATAAGACCGGCTCCATAAGCTGCGAGCAGAATGCCAATCCATTTTTGAACTTCATCCTCTCTGAGGTTGACTCGCTCGACAAGAGCAAAGGGCAGCACTGGAATGATCAAGCCATAGAGATATGCATCAGTAAAGACTGCGAGGTTGATCACAATGTAAATGAAAAGAATCGAAGAACGGACGCTATGTAGAAAAGGCTTGAAATTTATGTACCAATGCATTGTAGAAATCTCACTTCGATAGAAACCTGAGTAGGTTTATGATGCGGTTACGGTGAAGGTATGGCAGTTGCAGTAGCAATACAAAATGCCACCTTCACAGATGAATTGCACAGTGCATCGTGGAGCAGTGCTCAAATTGAGGATATGTGTTGTCTCGTGGCCCTAGTGGAGAAATTCGCTCCAGAGTCACAACGTAGTACGTGTAGGCACTCTGTCACTTTCGTTGTGGCCGGATGTGGGATAAGCTTGTTCTGCCATTCATCCAATCGTTGCGAAGCCTGGAAGAAATTCCGAACACTGGTTGGACCCAGCGTTTCAATGGACCGACCTTCTCCGCAGGACGTGGGTCTTAGCCTCTAAGCGGCCAAAAAATAGTGAGCCTAGAGCCTTGAACCGAACATAGCCGCGCATTAAAGGCACTTGGTGCGAAGTGGCGGTCAAGCAATCTTTAAACCTGTAAGATTCCAGGCCTCCAATGTGACCTTCGTCGCCGCGGCCTGATTGAATGTGGCGTTGTAATAAGGACCTCCAGATACGCTGTGATCCATTTCAGAACCTGTGGTCCATATGAAAATACCAATCCTTCGACGTGGGCCTGGTGCTCAACGACAAATCAATCAGTGCAGCTCGCTTGAACATAGGAACTTTACATTTGTTCGTCGCATACCTGCATTTATCCATCCTGGGGACGGGAGCCTTCCATACTAAACACAATTTTCTATGACAAATTGCCCTCGTAGGAAGATATTATAGAATGTGGCTATGGCTCTTATAAAGCGAGCACGACTTAAAGGTTGAGCGGGCAGTTCCTCGAAGAATTCAAGCATTACAATCGCAACTGTACAAGTCCCTAAAATTGCCAGGGGTATCAGCAGGCCCGCTATCCTCCGATGCCGGATAGGAAATGCAGTGGTGGTACTGACCCACACTATATCGCCTTGGTGTTTCCATTCTCGAAAATGGGGTGACGGAAGGAACGTTAGCAGGAAAAAATCGAAACTCTGCCTCGCCTGAAAGCCCTTGACATTTCGAGCATAATCGAAGGCTAGGCGACATGATGGCTGGGAAAATCGATGATTGGTCCAAGATGGGAGAGTCACACACGTATATTCAGGCAAAGGGTTTGGCATTATGATATTAGATGGCATTATCGCGACCCTAGCAGCAGGGACGAAGATACCGAAAATTAAGCAAGGCAGGGGAGTGGATGTCCTCATGGTAAAGGTGATTGGGCGTAGAGTGCGTTGGCTGTACGAAACATGGAAGCCTTCATTGAATGCGTCGACTCAATGCGGCGTTTTTATTCTTGGTCCTCTTGTAATTCTCTTCTGACCGAATTTCGTGCGAAGAAAGTATCAAGAAGCTAAGAGAGATGACTCTGACGTCAAGTTCCTAGTCTTTGGTTGATCTAGCTTTGCAAGGAGTGATCAGTGTTGCTAGAAGCTAGACGTTCATCAGATATAAATCACAGTAGTCAAGGCCCAGTAGAAGGTAGCATCCGCATGAGAATCCAAAAAATTGCATAGTCATCACCACAGCGTCCAATGAAACGCTTGAAAATTACCCCGGCAGAAGTGAAACTAATATAGCAAGGTTGCGCATGTACTTGAACGCGCCGCAGGTAGTTGCCAGAGGAAGTTGCAATTCAGGCTGCAAACCTGGGCATACAACGTAGCGGTAAAGCTCATGAAAACTCTAAATTTAAGGTAGTTGTCAAGTCCGACAGGCTACCATTCCTTTTTTGCACGTATTGCTTTCCAGCTCTGTGGCTCCATCAACGGCCATTTCTGACAGTTTGCAAACCCGCTGAGAGACGGCCATCTCCACGAGCAGCTTCGCGGCTGTCGCTCCGATCCGGTCGTGTCGAGCCTGAATGACTTCCCTCCATGTTCTGGGGCAGCCGCTTCTGAGGCGACAGCTCCAGACCGGGCTGCCCATTTCAGCAAGATGTAGGCACCAGGGACGTTCATCCGCCGAAAGAACCCAATCAGCGCTTTTTCTTCACGATATTTGGCTTTCCGCCAACATAGATGAAGGACAGGACTGCTGTGGTGAAGCATAGTGCAGCTACCACAAGGTTCATGTTGCCATAACCAATGGAACCTCTCAGTAATCCACTGACAAGTGGGCCCACAGTGAGTCCCAGACTAAAGACCATTGAGTTGATGCTATAAAGCTGAGCATAGGGACCTTGTTCACCGAAGAAGTCCGGGTTGGCCTTCTGATACATCTGAACGACGTGTGCTGCTTCGACAATGGATGGCGATCCAATGACACCCATACCCATACCGCACAATGCAAGCAAAACGCAATATATGATAACCTGAGGTTTTCCGCCAGGCTGCACGAGCCTTAGGAGGACGAGAACAGGGGCGAGGTATCCGAAGCCGATAACGGCCGCAGGCTTTGCGCCGTATCGGTCTACTGCCCATCCCGCAACTGGTCCCAAAACGAGGTATGGAAGAACTAATGCCATGAAGAGTAGGCCTCCCCGGAGTGAACTGAATCCGAAGTAATCTTGGGCCACGGTAGGGATCGTCGCATCAAATGTTCCCAGAAGAGTAGCCTGCACGAAGGCGAGGAGCAGGGCCGTCAAAAGCCGAGGGTTCTTCAGGCAGACAAGGAGTGGGAACGCGCGGACCGCTCTTGACTGATCTGATGAGACTTTGTAGGTATTTTCCTCCTTTTTACGAATCAAGGGATCCTCTTCGCTGGCCTCGTGTCCATCCTCTCCTTCTCCGCTTTGCTCTTCCGAGATATGGCCGCTGGGCTCATCGTTCGCTTCCTCTGTATAATTGTAGCGTGCCGCGGTCTTTTTCTCGATGATCAGGATTCGCAGGATGAAGTCAAGGGCCAAGAATGCAAAGCCCAAACCAAATACTCCGGCATATCCGCTCTTTTTGTATACAACGCCACCAAGGACTGGGGCCGCGAGTTCGCCAATTGAGATGAAGCCAAAGATCTAATCATGAATATGAGCACATCAGCCAGCTAACAGATCCTGGTTCCCGCTCACTGAGCCAATTGTTTTCCCCAAATTCTCTGGTCCTACAGTGTCCAGCACCAACGCCAGACCAATTGTCCATACCACTGCAGCACTTATACCCTGCAGGATGCGTGCGACCGTCAAGACTGCCACATTCTGGCCGAGAAAGAGGAGCAATGTAGCTCCCAGTAGAGCCCCCAATCCAACAAGAAATGGCAGCTGTCGTGTAGGCAATCTGTCGGCAATGATACCCGCTGGTGGCGAGAACAGGACAGAAGCCCCGGCATACGCAGCGAGGAGGCCCGAGACATGGCCCTGGATTTGATCGTGAGGCAGATTTACGCGGTCTTCGAGGATAAATGGTAGAATGGGAACGACCAGACCGTAGAGGAAGAGATCAGTGAACAAGCCAATGCCGACGGTGCTGACGATAAAGAGCGTGCTCGACCGCCATTTGAGGCCAATTGGCTTCGATTTGGCCATGCTTGCTTGTCAATTGCATGTGTAGGAATATTGGATGAGAATGTGTGAGGTATAAAAGTTGTGCAAACTGACATCATGATCATGACCAGCTGCATAAATTGCATAACATTAATGAAAGAGTCGCCCTCTTTGAGACTCTTTATCCCCCTTGCGCCTCGATGGACAATTCTACACAAATATCGTCATGTCGATACCTTGACGGTTCAAACAGCACCGTGTTCCCTCATCATATCTTCCATCTTAAGCTGCACGTCGCAGAATATGTTGATCGCCTATGATAGTCAACATCGCGTCTCCAAATCTCCAACAGAATGAATTACGAAATCGAAACATGAGCCCACCTGAGTCAACTTGCCCTCATTAATGCCTTGCTTGTCTCTCGTCATAGCCATCCGAAAGCCCTCCTCGTTTTCAACGAAAGCCAATGGAGGTGGAATTTGCGCTGAAGAAGTCTTGACTTCGTCAAACAAAGATGGCCAATCAGTCGTCGATCCTTCTATTTCTGTAGAGGCCAACTCGCGGAGAAGATCTGGCGCTATGGTGATGTGGTCGACGCCTGCGAGGAGCATAATCTCGTTGATTGATGTCAAACTGGCGGGGATCACTTTGGTGGTAAATCCGTGCTGTTTGAAGTAGCGTTGGGCTGAGACGCAGAGCTCGAAGAGCGGCGCGTCTCCCTTGTATCTAAGAGGTGTTTTTAGTACTTCATTGCGTCGTACCCGAAATGGGCAATATTTACCCTTTGTCGACTTGTACCCGCAACTCGTTCAGATAAGGTGCAATATAATGACAACCAACTTCAGCGGCCAACGCTGCTTGCGCAAGCGAGAATAGTGTAGTAGCCAGTGTAGTGATGCCACTCTGCTGAAGAGTGCGACAGGCTTGCAGTCCTTCCCATGTGCTTGGCACCTTGATGCACACCCGAGACGAGTCGAAGTCAGGGTCTACGTGCTTGAAGACTGCGATCAATCCTAGCATAAACGTTAGCATACCTACTTAGTAAATTCAAAATTCTGCGGTCGAGAGTTTACGTCGAGCGTCTGCAACTATCTTCGGTGTGGAGTATGAGTGCGATGGATTCACTTGGGTGTGCACAAAGCCATGGATGAGCGGCGCCATACGGAGAGACAGCCTGACCATCTGTGCTTTTGAGCGAAAGAACTCTCGCGTAAGACTCGATGCAACATACGGCGATTTCTATGGCCAACTCTGTGAGAGAAACGTTCTCAAAGTCTTGGACCACTCTTCTTGCAAGCAGGATAGATTCATGCAGAAGCGTTTCATATTGGCTTTCTTGGAGTTCGTTGAATGCAATCGCCTGCCGTGTACCTGCATTAGTAGATGTGGCTTACTTGTGGTGAGACGAACAAGCAAACCTGATTTGAGGTGCAGTCTTGGAAGGGTCCTAAAGTCTTCGCGACTTGGCGGCGGTCAACACTGAGAAGGTTTTAGGGGATTCTATGAACATCAACATACCATCAACATTGAGTGTATCACAATCGACAGCTGTGCGGGATCGAAGCAATGTCAAAAGAGATGTAGGAGAGGCCATCCTTCCGGGATTGTGCGTATCTGGCTCGAGCAGTGCAGGAGACTCTGGATGTATCTGCAGATAAGTTTCTTTGAAGCACGCTGTTCGGCAGAAGGATTGACCGGGAAAATTGCACCAGAGAGACTCGGTAATATGCGGCACAGAAACAGGCTATGCAGGATGACGTCTGGATGCGTGTCAGCCAAAGCTGGCATCCTGCGATTTTTGGTATGTTACATATTTGCTTCTGTTGTTGAATTAAGGCTGGGTCATTGCTCTAATTGAAACGATCCTCCATTGGCAATAGGTAGAGCATACACAATTAGACACAGCGAAAGTGGTCTAACGGAGCATGGTACCTAGGTAAAATCGTGTCGAATTAATTCAACTCTAAATGATAGATCTTCTTGCCAGTGCTGTTTTCCCCCATAATCAATCTTATCTAGATCGCCAATTGGCGCTAGGGCGAGGTCTTTTCCGACTAGGGGAGTCCTTCAACAAGCCCATTATTTTCAATGAGACAAAGACCATATATCCCGTGCTATCCTGCTGGTATACCGCATCAAATGTATCCAGCCAGCCCATCGCCACTGCTTGAATCTGTTGTGACGCAAAATCCTGCACAAAGTCCCAAGGTATCGCCTGTCCTACACACGACATTGTGACTTGCACTGCGCCAGCCGCGATCGTAAAATGCCTGGAGTTGTTGATATGCTCTATATCGGCTTGCATGGCATCTATGGAGATTCTCGTCCAGAAAGCTTTTAGAGTCTCAACTGCCATTATTGTGGGAATGATGACGACGTTGGGGTAGCGCTGAAAGTATATGCAGCCGATGACTGGGCAAGGTACATTAGAGCGCCGCTCTATCGATCTGCCGAGCGTGATCCTACTACTCGGATGACCTTCTTGCGGTTCATTGGAATGAATGTTTCGGATCTCTCCATGTTCTATTCCTCTTCGAATGGCCACGGTACCTGGAGTGGGAGTGGCAGTGGAGGGTTGCAGTAGCGTGAGGATGGCTGTTGGTATCGCTAACAACTTCACCCAGCTAAAGAGCATATTCGTGATTGTACGCACCCTTTGACAGCTAGGACAATAGTCGAGCTATAATTTTGAGAGATCATTGAGGAATTTAGGCCCTTCCGCCTTTTGGAATCGCTCCAACACTCCTACATTACGAGCGTAAGCGTGATGTAAGAGGTGCACGAAGGATTGACGACCGGCCACAGTCAGCCCGAATGTAGACTATGGTTAGGGTGATTGTCTTATGCATTCTGCTGACTGTGAAGCTCATGCCATCCACGGCTTTTTGAGAAGCGGTCAGCTCAAAGAATAGCCAATAGGGAATTAGAGCATGGAGCGATCGTCTCGCCTAGTGATTATGTGAGATGAGCATTAGGATGTGGGATTCATGCATCTATTATCACAGAGTTAAAAATGCTTGGACGTGGAAAAAGTCTGAGGGAATAGCAGTCCAGAAGCATGGTCAGCCTTATCAGCCAGTCGCATGTTGAGTACCTCGTATTGATCACCGCACTTTGCGCATATGTAAGTCGCGTCAAGGCACAACTTTGGCGCCGCTGGAACGCTTTCGGAAACCCGGTCTATCCGAACCGTTGCCAGCCCGAAATAGTAATCAGTCAGCAGATAATCCGAGGAATATGTTGAAACGTGAATTTCATATCAAATGAATGACAAGGAATTGTCCTGGGCTATCCTGTAAAGGGAATGAAGGCCATTGAATGGTAAGGTCAGCATAGTCATTTCAATAGCATCTATCAAGACAATTTGAGTGGTATCTATCAAGTTTCTGAGGTGTGTCTACGTGCAGGTATATGCGTCAAACCATGCTGTCGCGATTGAATCACGTGCTGGACAGCCCCAGAAGATCAGGCTCTTCTCCATTCATCATTTGGGCTGTTGTGTTGCCTTGAGCGACAATACGGCCCTTATCAAGTTTGATGAAATGTGTCGCATTCTTCACTGCTTCAAGTCGATGCGCAATCGTGATGATCGTGCTTTCTTTCATTTCCTCGCGAAGAATCTGTTGGATCTCTATGGCCGTCTTCATGTCAATGGAAGCGGTTGCCTAATCCTGAATATCAGTACAGTCCAAGTACCCTAACCAAGGTGGCTTGATAGGCTTATTACACACCTCGTCAAGTATTACAATCGCACTTCTCCTCAGAACAGCGCGTGCGAGCCCAACAAGCTGTCTTTGTCCCTGGCTCAAATTCCGGCCACCGGTGTCGACTTGCGTGTCTAGTGTCCACCCGTGTGTGCTACAGATGCGCTCAATAACGGCTTTGCAGGCGTCATCGGAGTACTCGTCGAGCGGATCAAGGTTCTGCCTTATCGAGCCGGGGAACAGCACAGGGTCTTGGGCTAGGAATGTGACTCGGTTACGGAGAGCCTGCGTATCGACCGTTGAGATGTCGATACCATCGACAATAATGCGGCCAGAGTCTGGCAGAATAGTGGCAAGGAGTGAGAGCGCTAACGTACTCTTACCAGACCCGGTGCGTCCAAGCAGAGCGGTCGTCGATCCACCTGGGATTCGAAAACATAGGTCCGAAAGGGAAGGATCGAGATGCTGAGCGTAACGTATGGTCACATTGTCAAATACCACATCGCCTGTGTAGTATGGCCAAGATGCTGGTGGCTTGATAGAACCTTTTGGCTCTTGCTCCAGGTGTAGCAACTCGACTACCCTCTCCACGGAAACAAAGTCCATTTGAAGCGACCCGTATCGCTTGCATAGAGAATGCGTGGACGAGACAACTTCCAACATCGTCAGTTCATCGAACGATGGCTGATTACGATTGCAAGGAGGAAGTTACATTTAGAGGCTGCGATGAGAACGAATGCAGTCAGGCCTGGCGAGACACCTGTATATAGCGCCAGTAAAGTGAGTATGAAAGTTGAGCAGGCCGATAAAGTATCGAAACGATATATCAGCCAAGCTTGTAGACTCCTTCGCTGACGTTAGCTTTGACTACGCACTGAAAGGGAGGTTTCAGAGCTCACCAATAGAAGTGATCCATCTTCTGAAAGGCGTCTGTCACCCCAATCACTCGGTCTTGGAAGCGACTCTGTACACAAAAGGCTGTCACTAGGTTAGGAATGAAGGCCAAGAATCGTACAGTACGAGTACTGACCTCTGACCGTTGTCAACCCATCCAGGAGTGCGCCAAAATTTGACATAAGTGGGCTCAACGACACCATCTACGAAAATGAGTCAGCCTTCGCCAGTGCCATTCTTGTCCAAGCAACTTCACACATACCTCCAGCCGGCGCAGACTTTGCGATGTCGGTAGAAATTGTGAGAAGATGAATATGAACGCTGCGGTGAGAGCGACTGAGAAGAGTAAGAACATTGGTGTAACCGACGCTATGATCACCAGCGCAGAGACCCAATTGATGCAAAGCCAGACTATCGCCTGGAATTTGTTACTGATGTCACCATCAATGGTACCGATATCGGATGTCATACGATTCATCAGACGACCAACAGGCGTGACATCGTAGAAGCGGAAAGTGGCCTGGCTGACGCGATCTATGATATCTTTGAACATTTGGCGACCAGCAGAGTAGACGATAACAATCATGACTCCTTGAGACATCAGATATAAGGTAGACTGCGCAACAGCGAGCAGAAAGAAACCCAGCAACCAAGGCCGGATGTTGTCTTCAGGTGAGGGTAGTGTATCAAAAGGTCCTGACGTGGCGCGCTCCACTGGCCTATTATAGGCCTCTCCCCATTGCTTCAAGAACCATGTCTCTCCTACGGCGACAAGGCGGTATATCACTACAGCACCGATTAAGAGAGTCCACCATCTGATCTTGCCCGCTTTGATATATTCCCAGTATATCGAGGCCTGGACGCTTCCATGAGCTCTCTTCTCATCCTCCATGAACTTTTCCGGCACAGCGGCTTTCCCTCGCTGTTCACTCTGCTTTTGACTCATCTCATCTTCTGACTCAGAGGACTTGACTTGCGACAGTGAATCAGTGACCTGGATATCGCGCTCGAGGACTAGAGCTCTGCCACCTGAGATCTCGACCACCTGCTGTGCTATGCACTGGCATAGGTCGGTGCGATGGGTTGCAAGAATAACCGTACAGCCTTCGACTAATGGTCCGTTGAGACATTTTTGCACGATAGTTTCAGCCGTTTGGTGGTCCAATGCTGACAGCGGGTCATCGAGTAGCAGAATCTTTGCTCTGCTGTATACTGCCCTAGCCAGCGCCACGCGAGCCTTCTGCCCACCAGATAGCCCGATACCATTTTCGCCAATGTTTGACAGATCACCATGCTTGAATGAAGCAAGATCCTGGGTCAAAGCGCAGGCTTCCAGAACCCGCTTATAACGCGTCTCCTCAAACGGGCTCGAAAAGAGGATGTTTTCTCTGATGCTCATGCTTTGCAACCAAGGGGCCTGGTTGCAGTATCCAATCGTATCACTAATTACATTGACATAGCCCTCCAACAGATCGAGTTCACCAAGTAGTGCTTGCAAGAGAGCCGTCTTGCCAGCAGCGACCTTTCCGCAAATGACAGTCAAACCAACGGGGAAGGTGAGGTTGACATTGTGAAGTACAGGATTGGGAGTTCCGGGCCAAGCAAATGAGGCGCCTTGCAACGAGGGCTCGACATTATCTGAGCTCAGCGAGGTACTCGAGTGGGCCTTGTCCGGCTCATGCATGAAATCTTCGATACGGTCCACTGCAATTTTGGAGTTCAAAAGCATATTTATAAGCCCTGGTATGTCACGAAGATTATTCCCCAGCATAGTAAACAACTGTAGAGCTGGGAATGCGACATCAATCCGAAGTGGTTGGCCAGCCCATACTGTGTAAGCGTAGAAGGCTACGACAGGAAACATCCCGCTGGCAAAGGTATTCGTGAAAGCGATCAGCATGTTCCATAGACTCGTGAGGATTCGCAGGTTGAGCTCGTGTTGCCTGGCTTCCATGATCTGGGCTTTCCAGAAGTCTTGCCATCCGTACCAGCGTAGGTGACGAATGGCTTCGACGAATTGGGAGATTTTCTGGAGCTTGCCATCCGTCGCCTTTCGACGAATTCTCTCCCATCGAAGGAGCGCTCTGGTAATCAATGCATTGATTACTTGAGCCAGAAACACGGTCAGAACACCGATCAAGCAGGGCCATCCAATGAGCCTCCATATCAACACAACAGAAAGTATGATACCTAGCGGTTTCGTGATCAGGGATTGAGCCTCCCAGAATCTGAATACGGAATAATCAGTGGAGGAATTAATCGACAATCACGTCGCTTACCTTTGGGACACTTCATAAACGTCATTCCTGGAGTAAGTTCAGCATGTATATAATCCCGGGGTTTATCGAGGGAGAAACGCACCGCATAAGGTTGAGGATCTTGCCCATGGAAGCTGGCTCTCTGACTGTCTTTGATGTCGGTCTGGACCAGAATAGCCAACTCGTTGCCCATTGAATCCTCTTCCACAGGGATTTTTGACGTAATTTTGAGTGTCGTTTCGCATCCACCAGAGGGCCTATTTCGTCTGTGACAGGCGATTTCGCATCTTGGGAGTTCTTGGGAGCAGCGACGATTTTCCTTGCCAGGGTTTTCTCAAAGATCATCGTGATCATTTCTCCTCGAGATCTTTCGTAACATCGTCTACTGTACCAGAGATTGATTACCGAGGACTGTGTTGCAATGAGCCGAACAATTAGGGAGAGCACTGCAAATGTGATGGCGCTACTTCGGGGTGCTGAAGCATCTTCCATAGCTCGAAGCAGCTGCTGTAACAATACTGGCGCCGCGAATCCTATAGAGAAAATGAGCTTTTTCCTTCGACCCTTCGACTCATTCGATCTTCCGTACTTGCCAGTGACTCGAGAACGCCAAGGACAGATATGAAGACAAGGTCTAGACCATTAGCTTCCAGGAGTCGATTCACGACAGAGCCTTTCAATTCGCGGAACTTGTCATGTAGAGGTCGGTGCTGAAACTCAAAGCTCAGACTCCAGACGTCTTCTTCATCCAATTGACGCGCAGAGCCCAGGGAGATGAGAGGCGACATCCAGGAAACACTCATAAATTGCCATAACGTCAAGTCATCCTCCGGACTATGAAGATCATGTGTGGGTCTCTCGTAGATAGGGCTGATCTTATGTTTTGGCCATTCTGGATTCCTCAATGGCATGCCAAGGATGATGGTGATGACAGCCATGGTGGGGATAATTGCCAGAAACGGTGGGACATCACGGATATTTGAAACCGATGGAGTCGTGGCTATCAATGCGAGCTGAGGAACGAGAAGGCTGGCAGTGGCTGCAAGCAGACCAAAGGGTGCCGCCTTAGGACGATCGACTATGCATAGAAGCGCAGCTATAGCCTAAGAAGCATAAGTACTCATCTTGGTCAGGAAATGACAATCTTACCCAGACAATCGGCAGAGGCAAGTATTCGTAATTGAACTCAGGATAGATCACTGTTGGAATCTGCAGCGCGAGGCCGACAGGAAGCAGGAATAACAAAGCGATCGTCGAGCGGTTGTTATACTGTTTGTGCTCTAATAAAATATCCTCATCCTGCTGATTGAGCTCTCTGACGAAGGTTTTGGTCCATCTTGGGCGATATGGAAGCAGAGGTCGACATATGCGGCTAAGTAGTACAAGAAATGTTGTGACCGCTGGGAGAATCAAGGCCACCAGCAGAGCATTTTGGTCGCTTGTAGGCCTCTCAATATGTCCCTATATAGTTGTGACAACCATTAGATCAAATTATCATAGACTGATCACGAATAGAGAGAATCCTTACTCGCGACAAGTACAAATTGCTCTCAAGCCGTAGCACGATTTGTTCACTTGACTCCGCCATCTTCTCGTATAGCAGATAGGGTTGGACCAATGAGCGGATAGCGACCCAATACGCCTCTCATAGAGATACTTCACAATATAGTCGTTACAAGCACCCGTTGCCCCAGGTGGCGCGTATCAGGTCGCCGAAATACGACAAGAACGCATAAGGCAAGAAGCACCGTGGTCCCATGCTTTTTCCACTACGAGAAAATGCGTCTCGGAAGATCTTGGAAGTTCCATTCACCAGTGAATTGCACAAAACAAAGTCTTCAAGAACGCGGCTGCAAGGGCAACGTTGTGGGTGAATGATGCCAAGCCACTACGTCATGCTTATTTAAGCCTAGCGCATGTCGCTCGAAAATGTCGCGGCCCAGGGGCTTGTGGGGGTGACTATATAAGATAGCAGGGAGCAGGTACGCAAGAATATAATCCATGCTCATCTCAGACACTGTGGAGAAAGATGAGCTCTCAGCTCGTAAGGTTAAGAAAGAAACGACAGGTTATCACCTCTAAAGCTTGAGGAAATAGGAACTCTTTAGATGAACCTCTCCATTATGGCGCAGAGGAAGAGAGCACACTCATATTGCATACTCGTAGCTGGATGAGTGACATACTTATAGCTCAGGCAACTCAGAAAATGTCAAATCTTCAGCTCGATTGCTCAAAGAAAAGAATCCTGGGCGTCTGAGTACCTTCGCATACGTATGTAGCAGGCTCAGCGAGATTTTGGTTGTGGCAAATAGATTCGGTGAACCATCTTCTTGGACATTAACATCCGTGACTCATGGCATGAGAATGAGACTATGAAATCTCGTCTCTTGAATCTTGGGAAAGTTTTAGAGACTAGAGACCAGGGATCAGAGAGCATATGTACATTATTTGGCAGGTCCTAATCGGTAGCGGTGGCAACACACGACCGAACTTCGCCGTAAAGTCCACCGAGTCGGGCCTTCTTCCTGCATTGAGATACGAATAGACCTTAAATTATTCTTGGAACTGGGTGTCTGCCTGGTGTAACCTTCTGCGCAGGGGTGAAGCTGTCAAGAAGAACAGCCTAGGACGCGTCAATACAATATGAAGAAAGTGCTTTCCCTGCTAGCTGCTAGTATGCAAGGACCGGGCGTGCCAACGATGTCTTTCTTCACTTGTGGCAATCGCGCTATTTTATCATCGGCTCACTACTGAATCTCTTCTTCCTTCTTCCTTCTTCTTTCCTCCGTCCTCATCTTCTCTCCATCAAACTCCTTCTGCATCGAACTCCCTAAATCTTCACCATCATCCTCACACGCTACACAATGAAGCTCCTACAACTACCCTTGATCCTTTGCACGCTTGCAACGCTTCTAGTCGATGCATTTCCACGCTTGCCCAACGGTGGTGATGGATCATCGGCGAAGCGCTCCACCCAGTCTGCCAATTGTCCCTACTCCTCAACGAACAAGCAGGTCAAGCGGCAAATAACCTTCGAACCCTCGGCACAATACGTTTCCACGACAGGAGCCAATGCATTTGTGCCCCCTGATTTCACTGCTGGCGATCAACGAGGTCCTTGCCCTGGTCTAAACGCTTTAGCAAACCATGGCTACCTTCCCCATTCTGGCGTCGCTTCGTTGACAGCTATCACTGCGGCTGTCAACACTGGTGAGTTACTGGCACTACACTGACTTGATCCTGTCTTCTAACACTACAGATGATCGCTGACAACACTCCAGTGTATAGCATGGGCTTGGATCTAGGCGGATTCCTTGCTGTCTACGGAACCGTCTTTGATGGCAACTCCTTGTCCTCAACGCCCGGCTACTCAATTGGAGGACCAACCACGAGTGAGGCTATCCTAGGTGGCCTTGGTCTGCTCGGTACTCCAACTGGCCTGAGTGGCAGTCACAACAACTACGAATCCGACTCCTCTCCCACTCGTGGGGATCTGTACGTTGTGTAAGTGTTGCATGCCTCCATTTCAGGGACTTGACAACTTTGGCAACAGCAAAAGACTGACGCGTGTGGAAGGGGCAATGACTATCTCCTCCAAGTCCCACAGTTCCAGCAGTACTACGATGCACTTCCAGACAAAATGGTAAGCTCAAGACAGCGCCAACCTCAAGGCTATAGCTAATGCTCGCCTCAGGCGGCTCCGAAACAGTATGAAGCCCTTCTGCCATTTCGCCAAGCACGCTTCAACGATTCAATCTCCAGCAATCCTTACTTCTTCTACCCACAATTTGCAGGTGTCTTAGTTTCGCCTGCCGGTTACGCATTTCCCGCCGCGATGATGGCCAATCACTCGGCGGAATATCCAGATGGGTACCTTGACAAGCAGACATTCAAATCGTTCTTCGCTATCTCGGGCGACAGTGGGGCTTTTACGTATCAACCAGGACATGAGCGCATTCCAGACAATTGGTATAAGCGACCCGCTCTCGATCCTTACACCATACCTGGGTATGTCGCCATCAATCGAACATCACAGACTTGCCGAAACTGACGTGGTAACAGGTTTGTGGCAGATGTTCTCAAGTTCGGCATCCAAGATCCTCGACTTCTCTCTGTTGGTGGAAACACGGGCACCAATAACTCCTTCACGGGTGTTGACATTGGTGCTCTTACCAAGGGCGTCTTCAATGGCGCTACCCTGACTGAGGGTGACAATCTGGAATGCTTCATCTTCCAGCTCATTCAGGCAGAAGCGCCTGGTTTCCTTACGTCACTCTACACGGATGTCACCGAGGCACTGCAGCCATTAGCAGAGAATATTGCTTCAAACCTGGCCAATCTATCATGCCCACAATTGAACGGGATCGATTCGAGCCAGTACAATGCATATCCAGGATACAGCAAGGCGAAGGGTATCCTCTGAGATGTTGCGCGATGCCCATGTTCGGGAACTTGATCAAGCTGCCGGTTGGTCCCTTGATTATATGACTGCACGTGACGGAGCAGTGAACCGTGGGCGCTCAAATGACCGAATACATCAGTAGTTGCAAAACAGAGCTTGTGCTTACTCTGCGAATGACGGATACACTACATAGGCACAAGGATACAAATAAATGTATTATAATAAGCATACATCAAGCTCGATCCCTCTAGTAGGCTTGAGCTACAAGCCAAGCTCAGAGAGTCATTGCCGAGTCCGAGCTTGAGCCGTACTAGCGACTGGTCCATACGAACAGCCTTGAGAGGAGCGGGAAAAAACCCTTTCGCGAGCACCGTCCTTAGCTGCTATCAAGCGATCTACCCACCCCAGTGCTTTAGATCTCTCGTCGAGTCGTCTACATTAGTGAATACAGCTAATACGACAGGATCGTACCAGGAAGTATTTTGGAGGTCTGCCCGCTAGAGAATCCCCGCCATGCATTCACCTTGATTAGTAATTGTTGGGACATAACACTGATTTCGTTCACCAAACGTTTCATTCCCAAAGCATGAGCTGTGGTAAGTTCACTTTAAACCCAGCACCTGCAAGTAAGAGCTCATCAACTTTCAAAGATGTATCTATCACACATTCTGCTGGCGGCCTTTTGTTTTGGCAACAACGCTGTCTTCGCTGTGTCTTACACTGCGAATTATAGTCCGCAGAAAAACCCTAAGCTAGCAGCTGTCTTGGAGGAACTCGGATACAAGGGAGTAGACACAGCCTCCAAGGCCCTAACAATCAAAGGTATCAGCACCAGCACTACAAGCAGCTCTTGCTCGGAAGCCGTGAGTGATCTGATATGCCTTTGGAGTTTTTGTCGTACCTTTGCTAATAAAACCTCGCAAGTGTGACGTGCTGGGCATTATCCTACCCGACGCCACAAGCCTACCAGGAAATGCTTCTTACGTACAACAAGAATTCAGGTACTGGTCCAATCAGCAAGCCGAGACTCTACCAACCTGTCGGGTCCAGCCTAATTGCCCGCGCGATGTCGCTGCATCATTAGTCGTGGCACGATACTTCGAATGTCAATTTGCTGTGAAGAGCGGAGGTCACGCTGCTTTTGCGGGTGCTTCTAACATTCAAGGTGGACTTACAATCGATCTAGCCAACATGAACCAGGTGCAGGTGTCAAAGGACAGAACTTTGACGCAAGTCGGAGCCGGTACCCATTGGGTTGATGTATACAGCCAACTTGATCCTCTCGGACTGTCAGTAGTCGGTGGACGTGTCGCAGCTATCGGTGTAGGAGGTTTGACACTTGGAGGTAGATACAGAAGTCATGAGCACATTCAACGGAAACAGACGCTAACCTTTTTCAAGGTGGCATATCGTTCTTCTCTGGCCGTCACGGTTGGGCTTGCGACGGCGTTAGAAACTACCAAGTATGTCAAAATCAGGCGCACATCCCAATGGACCGGCTAACGAGCATGCCAGGTGGTGCTTGCGAACGGCATTACTATAGAAGTGAACCAACACTCATATCCAGATCTCTACTTTGCCTTGCGTGGCGGTGGTAACAATTTCGGTATCGTCACGCGCTTTGACTTGGAGACCTTCCCACAGGGGAATATGTGGGGTGGCATGAGATTCTATTCCCTTACAGCCAATGTTTCTATTCTGACCGCGTTGGACAACTTTGTCAACAACGCTCCTTCAGATCCCGACGCTGCCCTCATCGTTGCTTTTGCGCTTTACAAAGGTTACTACAGCACATCCACCGACATCGAATACGCAAAGCCTGTCGTCAACCCGCCAATTTTCAATGAGTTGATGTCGATCAATAGTCTGTCTTCTACCATGCGGGTCACAAACTTGACAGATCTGACCAAGGAGTTGAACGCTACGAATCCAGGCGGCTTCCGAGAGCTATACACTACTGCAACATTCAGAAGCAGCGCTATGCTCCCAAGCAAGATCCTCGACATCTTCGTTGCTGAGATTGAAGAGATCAAAGGCGCAGAAGGTATTCTTCCAGCGCTAATCTTCCAACCCATCACGAGGAACGTCATTGCGCAATTCAGCAAGAACGGAGGCAACGCTCTGGGTATCGAAGAGTCTGATGGACCCCTCATACGTAGGTGTTCCTCAATCTCAGCCTGGATTCTGACTTCTTTCTGCTGACAACGTCTGTTTCAAAAGTGACCAATCTAGCCATCATGTGGTCCTCCCAATCAGACGATGAGCGCATCGCCGCCGCCGCCAACCGAATCATCGACAAAGCTGTCGCTACTGCAAAGTCCATGAACCTGGATTTTAGATACATCTATCAGAACTACGCTTCTTTGAATCAGGATGTCTTTGCGGGTTACGGACAGGTAAACAAGCAGCGACTGATTGATATCAGCCAGAGATATGATCCAGAGCAAGTCTTTCAAAAGCTGCAGCCAGGATACTTCAAGCTAGGGGGGCAGTGATCTTATGGGGAACAGCGGAGATGATGTTGAAGGGTGCATCAGCTAAGTAGGCTGACGCTAATGCAGATTGCTTTAGATTCCAAGATAGTGACTTTGAATGCTGTCTTTCGTGTGCCCTATTGGTACTACTCAGTATTCACATTCTGGTTTTTCAATTCTTATCCAAATACTTCTCACACACTTAGGTTCCAAGGAGTACTCAGGCCCCTAGATCGAATCGCCGCATTCTGGAGCCTGCAACCTCCCTGAATAGAAGTCTGTCTACTTGGGATAGAATGACAGGAAGTAGAGCTTGATTTGATGAAATGAGTCAGATCAAGCTTGACCGCGTACCGGGGTGGTTGCGCTCATGTCGCTCCTATGCGACAAGCTCCGACGCTTTAGGCGATGGGCGTATACTGACGTTACGCGCTAACAGACCTATTCGCGTACAACAGTGGTAAAATTGTTTTCTTCTTGGACCTACCAGTAAAGCCGCGGGCCCCTTCTCTCAGTGGGTCTTCGCTTTTCATTGTCCTAGAGGTATTCAGGCTAAGCCATGTGTTCCAGTCATAGGCTTCCATCGATTTGTGGTGTTTGTACAGTCCGCTCATCGGCTCTCGTTCCAGTGGAGAATCCAAGACAACCAGCCACAAATGCTTCTGACTCATTGTCAGAAAGATAATCGTTCCATATCATTACACAATATACAGCAGAATAAGGAAAGGCTCTCCTACGTAGACGAGGAGTCTGGTAGTAATCAGAACTTTGCCAATTTTCGGTGAAGAAATGGCGCCACCTTGATAAAATTTGGCTCAAAAACAGGTAGCGCTGAAGAGTCGGATCATGGATTAGAATGACGATTTGCCAATGTCAAGGGCGCTTTTCGCGTCAACATATGTTGGTGGAGAATGCCAAAGAGGCGCGGCAAGATGAAGCAGAGAGTGTCGCTCGCTCGATTTGCTTTGTTAGCTTCTCGCACATCGACTTGATATGATACCGATCCGCCCTTTTTGAACCTACAGCGCGACGCACGGAGACTTCTCGCATGTGTTGGATTCAAAGACACTGATGGAACGGCGTTGTGTGTGTGGCGCTCGCCCCTAGGATGATCGCTGTGCTGTAAACTCTGCGCTTTGGGTCTCAGAAATTGAACATGGCTGCTAGAAGCATCAATTACGCTGCATTTCGAGCGGGGCTTTGGAATTCCTTCAAGCAGATAACGAATGATTATTGACGTTGCGCTTTCAATGGTCTCATATTTTCTCGGAATTTCTGGCAACCACTATGTTAGTCAGGAACGAAACATGCTAGGTGCGGCGTCATGCTGCAATGTTGCGAACTGTGTGAAAGTACCTCAGGGATTCCATGTGGCGCCGAACACGTTTGTCACGGCCTAGGCTTTGTGTGGTCCAATTCGTGGTGCATTTATCAACCTTGAAAGAATGGCGCTTGGTAGCGAGGCTATACTCTCCCAGTCTTTCCAGCATCCTGGTGCGACAAAACGGAAAACCACGACGATGTACGCCGCAGGTAGCTCATCCTTCAAGATGCACTTAAGAGGTCCCTTTTCCTCTAGGCACCAGTGACAGCAAGGCTGTAGTAGCGAGCGGCAGCACGACTACGTCCAGCAGCTCCAGCGGATCCTGCGATGGAGTCCAATTCAACTTTGTAGCGAACGGCGGAAGCTACAATTGGGCATACCACGGATTCGGTGGCGGCTCTGGGAACTCTGCCTCTTATAATCCGAGCCGCTGCTACGGCGTCGGGAGTGGAGCCTTCTTTCTCGGATCAGAAGCTACAGGCCTGGGGCAATCCTCATATGGCAACACTCATCGTTGAGTGTGCTATCACAACAGCTGGTGGCCAGAACGTCCGTGACATCAGCCTCTGCCATGGTTATAGCATGGCTATCCAGTGTACAGGTTTCACGAATGTCGGTTCGTCGAATTCTACGATTGGCGGCATGACAAGTCTCTGGTTGGGACTTGCCCGTTCGAGCAACATAAATGGTCCGAATTGCGTCAACCCAGGCAGTCACACTAATACGGCGCCCGACTTCTTCAAGAATGGAGGCATATTGGTTCAATGATGGCGACCCCAATCCAGGCCACTCGAGTCTCACAGGAGGAGATGCGGTCACGTGGACCATTTACGCAGGTACCTCCAAATCGTCAAAATTAAAGCGGGATGATGATGAGATTGGGGCTGTCGGTTTAGTGGCCAGGGAGGCCGTCGATTCCGAAGTGTTGGAAGTGCGTTCGCATGCCGCCCATAAAGCACGCGCCCATGCACGAGGGTTGCGCAATTTGGTCGGAGCACATAAGGCTTGACGTTGGGATCTTGATTTTGCGCTATCGTATGCCGGCTAGACTTCCTTTCGGTTGTCAAAAGATATCGTCTAAGAGCCTTGAGGTGCAAATTCTCTAGCTGCGTCTTATGCATTAGTCGCATTGCCAATATATTCCCATTCTACCAGAAAGCATGATGTAGGGTCTATCGCAATCAAAGGGAATAGCAGAATTCATATTCTGACAGCATATTACTCTGATTTCACCCTTTCGCTACTTAAATCAATGCAAACGGAGCAAAAAAGAGAAAGATAACGATTTCTTTTGACAATGGCATTCATCACCGCAGAACAAATCACGTCTCACGACTCCCATCGCATCGGTTATCATCTTCTTTAATCCGCGGAGCCAATACTCAAGACTAAGTCTACAGCGAAGAGCGTACGCATCATGATTTTAAGGAAAGAAAACTCTCAAGCCTTGTTGGAAGCCTGTTCCAGTTGATTGATGAATTGCAATAGTAAACAGAATGTCTTCTTTCCTCTCACTTATCTACCACAGTATTACCAGCTCTATGATTGGAATCGCGGAGAGAATTTGCGCTATGCATGGGTTCTCGCTCAGTAAATGAACATTATGAGATTTTCGGGGCCTCAAGAAAGTGAACGTGTAGGCAAGACCCTTAATTTTTATAAGACTGATATACTCCCCGAAAAATCGATCCATAAAGCCACAACCTTTCTAACTCACTCCGACTAGAAGTGCGACCATGTGGCGACAGATCCCAATAGTTCTTTCTGTAGACCTTAAACTAAACTTCCCAGCCTGCTTCTTCGTGCATTCAGCCGACCCATTTGCCTCAAGCTCCGGGTACTTCTTTCCGTATGTCTTCCCTAGATTTCGACGCTTGCTTTTTGATATGCTCTAAGACGTCGTTCTGCAATGCGACTTGATCGCGATGGAAGTTGGGGGCGAGGACCGCACTATTAGCATGCTGCTCGACCTGTATATAGTTTTGGACTGCATACATAGAATTACTAATGCTCGAGCAACAGGGAGTATATCTTATTGAGGATTTGCGTATTAGATGTATCGGCCGTCCATTTTCCTATCCATATTAGCCATCTATGCCTGGAGGTAATGCAGAAATACTTACTGTTCAAAATACTATTGATATTCGGATGGATGGTAGGCGTACAGAATCTCGCCTTCGGAGGCATACTGGCGTAATCCTCTTCCATGTGCATGTATAGGAGGAACGTGCCTTGCAAATAGGGCCCTTCCAACCCGATGTCCGCTTCCGAAAGAAAATCCTCATACTGAGGATGATGGTTTGCTGCCACGTCCTTGACTTCAGCAAGCAATCTTGCAGGCCGCATATTGGCGTCCGATATCGAACCTCGAGCAGCAGCTACGCGGGGTTTTGTAGTCAAAACGAAGTCCGGAAATGCAGCGAACATATCCTCGAGGTCAGGATGCCTTCTACGTGCTTGCGAGCTAGCGGGCACAAAGTTGCTCGTTTCTGAACCTAGCTGCGACTTTGTACTCTGCGTGCATCTGGTAATACTCCACGGCAAGTGGCAAGCTTTTATGGTGGATGGCACTTTTGATGACTTCCCATGATATGTATTTTGGTATTTGCCTACGCGTATTTCCCCAGCAAGAGTCTCTTTGAGTGCCCTACTTCAATGTTACGATGCTTGATCATATACTACAGCGCTCGTGCGGCCCAAATGGAGATGATCCTACTGCACGTCTTCCCAGGGTTTGACTCTCAGAGAAGCTCTGATCCAGCAAGACTTTGAGATAGATATTGAAGATCAATTTAAAGGTGAAGGCGAGGTGTACCATGCCGTTGTTGTGATATCTCTTTTTTGCCGCCCATCGCTTCTAACCCCAATATCACTGCCGGAGAGCCGCTCTCAGTGCAACAGAGTGTTTGTATCTGGTGTCAATTGACCCTCACACCTCCATATCCAATGTTGCTTCTGGACCGATACGCCAGCGCTCTCATCGCTCATGCATATCATAGTCCATAAGATCCAACGAGGGTTATCAACGTTCAAGAAAAGCCCCCAGGTACCACAGCCGAGGTAAAGCCTGTGCCAGATTTGGAACCTCCTCCAACCTTACTCATGTTGGCGGCCCTTCTCTTCGACCTCTCAATAACAACAACAGCACTGCAAAGTATTTCTTCCAGGCCAGTAGTTCCACCTGACAGCTCCTCCACCACAGACAGTTCGCCCATTTCCTCTTCAACAAGAGCCTTCGTCATCGATGTGACAGAGCTGGAACTTCGCGCCTGAAAGGTTGGTGCCGCGTATATGAACCTCGCCACTATCTCTTCCATCTCATTCGTGAGCTCCAGAACCCCTCTATTCCCTGGATGGGGTTGCCACCAATGATTCACGCCGCTAATTGTAGTCTTGAGGAGCTGCATTTGCGAGTTCTCAAGGTTGAGGCTCTGCATCCTTAAATTCGGCAGGTAGGTGACTGTGGTTCCCGTTCCGAGACTTTCAAACCTGCCTTTTGCTATGATGTTGCTTTCATCGCTGTTTGAGATGATGACGTGGGGCTTGCGATTCATGAAGCCGCCAGTCGCCCTAGTTCTGATTGCGTACGAGGCAGCAGCTTGGTCGTCTTGTAGGGTGAGGCTTTGGAGGTTGGGGGAGGATTGTCGAAGCTTGTAGATGCGGATATGGCCGTCGGCATCTTGAGAACGATAGATGGGGAGGATGTCTGAGATGTTTTGGGGGCTGTATGCTGGGGGTTGGTCCATGGCTATTATCGAGGGTGTTGCTCGGCTTCGAATGACGGTGCAAATGCTTGGGCTGTCGAGGCAGTGCTCAGATAGTATAGCACAAGAGATTTAGCTTGGGAAGCTGGACAAAACTGTCTTTTTATTGCAATCTAAGCACAAGGTTGTAGGACTTTATGTATTCCTCGTTTGGGCGCTGCGATTTCGGGCCGCCGTCTTTGCAATTGAGTCAATAACGCGAACCTTCCTAATCTGTACCGACATTGTCTAGACGCTGTTTCGCAACCACGAGAAGCAATAGCAATGTTGGTGCGTTTTGCCTCGTTGACGTTTGCTCTCGGCCGAATGGGGAAACTACGGTATTCCGCGTACAAAAAACGAGGAAACTACTCCTCGAGGGCTTGATGGAGTGGGATATTACAATTGGAGCAAGTATCTCAAAGCTGCACTACTTCAATAGTAGAGAGTTAGTAACGGCCAAATTGATTTGTACGGATTAGAAAGCCACGCAGCAAGATGGGAAGGAGCAATAGCGGCCATCGTCAAGTTTTTCGTGACTATTGAACAATTCCTATTTACACCTAGTACGATGCTATCCATCTGATTTACAAGCTTGAGCTAAGATTGAAGCCTGGTTCACATGCCCTGATATGGACATGCAGTAATTGCGCGAGAAATCTTTCTTCCTTGGCCATTGCCAATCGAAAGAGTATCGTTCCCAGCCATTCGACAGCCTCAAGCGAAGGTGGAGATTGTCTGGCTGGTTATAGCCATACATGACATTGCCTGCGTGCTGAGGTCATACGGTCTAGGGCTTTTCGGCGGCCTGTAGATCAATCACGTCTTTTTCCTCCTCAATCCTCGCTGCCTTGACGTTGATCTTCTCGGCATCCTTTCGCCCAGTCCTGAAGATATCCCTATCTTTCACGTATCGCTTTGTCTTTCTTCCTTTTCGCAGTTTGACACCCTGCTCTTTTAACTAGATGAATTTTAAGTCAGCGTTACTCAGGCTTAGAGGAAAATAGATGATGAGGCATGCATGGCTTGGGAGAAGGATGCTCATTAATAGAGGTTTAAGACTCGGAGATTTATACGAAAAGGTAGGAAGCAGCTCCGAAAAGATGACGTACCACGCTATCTTCGATTTCTTTTGTATAATTGCGATAGACAGTGAGTTGCCGCACGGACTTCCACTCTGTTGTCTCCTCGGGCTCATCGTTCGGTGGCGTTGCAGGTCGAGGGTGAGAAGTCTCTGAAGTAGGTAGCGGAGCTTTGCGATCTTGGACAGGTTCTGAGTGGCGGTCCGGTAAGATGAATTGCTGTATTTCGGTGTCGAAGTCAGCAGTGGTATCCACTACTGTTGCCGCGGTTTGCTCGTTGAAGTCGGGCATCTCTTCGTTGTCCGAGGCACCATCCGCATCGAAGCCATCTATATCGCAGTCGAGAGTGATCGCTAACTCTAGTCTTTCTGGGCTCATTGGTGGCGGTGTGGGTGATGGAGATAGCGGAGGGTTTCGTAGCCTTTCAAATTCTTTTTGTGCCTTCAAATCTTCGTCCTTCTATACGTCGTTACAGAGTCAGCAGGCCATCCAGATGCCTCTAGCAAGCAATGAGACATGTAAAAAGAGTCGATCTGGAGTAGGTGTATCTCAGAGAGTCTCGCAACCTACAAAGCGGTGTCAAGGCGGAAGAAGATAAGTCGAAGAGACGTACAAGTCTAGCAGCAAAAGCCTTATTTTCAGCTTCTCTGGCTGCATTCTCTGTGTCGACACTCTCCTGCTCTGCAAGACGACAAAGTCCATCAGCAACGCCTAGCGAGTAACTATTCCGTGCAGCAACAGTAGTGTAAGAGCCAGCCCACTCTTGAATAAGATTGTGGCACATCTCGAAGGCGATAGTCGCAGACATTGTGTGCTCGGCAATTCCATAGAAGGTCCATTCGATGTTGTCATGCAGATTTGTGGAATAGGAGTTGCAATCAAAGAATTTTCTGATCGCACATACAAGGTCGTTCACCCATGCCTGGTTCCTGACCGCGCCACCATCTTTCGCTGGCCAGATGTTGACATTGCTCATTCCTCCTCTGGCCGCACGTGTGTTCTGGTCCTCATGCTCCATGACATCTGCTCGACTCAGATTATACCTCTTGAGGTATTTAGATGCCATCATGACCGCGGCTCTTGCTTCGCTTTCGTTTTTCTCCTCATGCTCAGCGCGTTCAAAACACTTTTTAATTCGCTCAATCACATCTTGTCCAACGCTGGAGACCTTGCTTGATGCTGAAGCTCCAGTTGATCCTTCACCGTTGTCTAGCCAGCCAATGGTGGCTTTCTGCCTTGCCACAGGGATCTTTTTTGAGGGCATTGTAGAGTTGCTAGCCAGTTGCTCGTCGCTCGTGACGATGCTGATAGAATTGGAGAAGGTTGATGGCCGCTCAGCGGGCAGATTTTTGATGGAGGTCAACACAACGTGACTGTGATTCGTTAGCTTGCTGCAGCCACCCGTAACGTAGCCCGATCTACATACAAGGATCATTGAATTGCACCCATCATTGGTGAGACTGGGGATGCTGGGGTGGAATGAGGTGTTGAAGACGTCGACAGGTGCGGCCCTGAACCGTTGTCGCAGTGAAGCGCCGAGAACTCCCCCATCGCGTTGTGACGATGACAGAACCACGGCATGCCTAGAATCGATAACACTATGGGCAGCACCACTCGCATGATCTCTCATCTCAATCCACTGGTTCTACTACCAAGCCATTGCCACAAGATGATTTGTGCGTCTTCCAGGCCGCCTTTTGGCACTCTTTGCCACAGTATGCGACCTCTTGACATCCTCGACAGGCCTTGACATTCCCCCAATCCCGACAATATCCACAGCGATGTTTCCATTCCACCTTCGGATCATGGAGACCCTGCCCCACGTATCCAAAGCTTTCCATTGTACCCATGACGCCTCCAACAATCTTCCGTGCACACTGCTGTTTCCCACAGACAGGAGTGACCATGACCCCAACAAACGGCTTAGGCCCGTCAATCGTGCTTAACACGGGCGTCCGCAAGAGGTCGTCCGCAATGACTCCACATTCTTCACACGTTTCTTCGCTTAGTGTTTTGCACTCATCCAAGTGTTCGTTGCCAATTCTAGAGACCTCGTCGTAGGCGGCATCATGCAATTCTTTGCTCGGCTGGTCTTGTGGTCGGACACAGAGATGCTTGGGAAATGGGTGGCTGTATTGGAGGAACTCAATTGTTCCGGGGAACATGTACCGAAAAATGACGTCTCTGGTGGCCATGGTCTGAATAGCAAAGGTAGAGGTATACTTGTATGAATTTTGATCTAACGGATCGCGTTCTCAAAGACGCGTAATCTGTGCGCTCCGATGCCTCTTCTTGTCAAACGGAAGGCATCACGTGGAATCTCAACACCACTTGGACGTATCGGTCGACTATTGAACATTGTCCTCAATACTTTCTCTGTGGAAGGCTTTGATTGCTTGTTTTGTAGTATCCGGGAATTAGACAGACTACTTTAGCTACGTATTACGTAAGAAGGCTTTGTGCCCCCCACCGATTTTTCCCAATTAGGCTCCGTCCACAGTTAGGGCTGTAGCCCGCAGACCCCGAAAGGGCGCCCTAGAGTGCGCTGCTTAGGCGACAAGACCCATCCCCGGAAGATCGCGGCTCGGTCCCCGGACTGCGGGTTCTAGGGTGTCCTTTCCATGGCGTATGACTCATGGTTTCAACCTATCATGAATTCTCATGAATTTATCCCGCGTGGGTATGAACCTCACTTCGTTCACTAACTTTCGATCATGAAAATGGTTTCTTGTTTAGTAATTGGAAATGGTAGTGGAACATATCTGAGACTGGGGCTTATCGCTTGGTCTAGTCTTAGGCATCATTACGTGAACCAAGTCGCATGCTCTTAGAGTAGCTAAATAGTCGCTTTATTCAAAGCAAACGTACACACGTATGACGAGGTAAGGTAACATTGACCGCCCCACTACAATCAATATTGCGATACAGTTATAGCTCACTTAGTACACATCGTGCGCAGCTTTGTTTTGATAGCCGGCTATCAATGCAGCAGGCCGGACATATATATTTACAATATCTGTGCGAATGCTACGCCTTCGCTTGTTGCTCTGTTCAACACCACGCTATCCATCGTCCCTACAATCGTCTGTGGTGCGCTTCTTGCCCTCTAGTCCTGCCATGGGGCTCACTGGCTCATTCCGGTTTTTGTATCCCGCAGCGAACATCATGTTGCCTTGTTGGGTGTTTCTAAAAAAGCGAACCTCGCGCGTGGGCCCTCGCTGGGGGGAGCAAAGCAATGTCGCACAGGTGTGAATGAAGATCATCGATGCCGCTGCCCTCAGCAGCAATGATGTGAAACCCTTGCAGAGCAAGGTTGACTTTCATGACTCACGGGTCAAGGAAAATATGTTGAACGTAGCACAAGCCCCACGATTCATTCACTTAGAATAGAGCAAATATGACAACGTTTCGAGCTTAGCGCCCCGAGCAAAGGCGTAGATTTTGCGACATTCTTCCTCATCAAACAATTGACAATAGCGCTGGCTTTATTTCTGTTGCATCAACAGATATTCCATCAAGATTCGGCCTATCTCCATGTCCTCACACGGTGTAAGTAGCATCAACCATTGACAACATCACCGCTAGATTCCACTGATAACAACAGAAATTACGTAGGTTCCCCGCATACAACGAACCCCTTCCTCAATGCGAAGGACCCAAGCTTCACCCATTCGAGGACCGCAACGCTCCACTTGAATTTGTCCGTTCACTTAGTGAGACGGACGAAGATGGCGAGGATGGTGGGCATGCACATGTCTTTGAAGTCGCCATTGGCAACAAGGAATTCGCACTGAAAGTGGTAAGAAGATCTTGTTATCGCTTAATTGTGACGGTCCATTGTTTACTGATTCGCACACCTAGTTCAAATTCTACGATGACGAAGAAGATCGAATCGCCTCATTGGGCGGAACAAATGACCCCATCACTGCCCAGCTTCTTCGAGCTCACATGGACCCGTTTTACAACGAGTGCCGTGCATATGGGCGACTCATCGAGGGGAAGGTCAATGGGAAGGTCGCAGTCCGCTGCTACGGCTATATTGCGCTCCCAGCTGAGACGGAGGAGGAGCTCGAACAGAGATTTGAAGCTGTGAGATGGAACCGACCGGAGAAAGAGTACGCAAAGCCTACCTCGCGGAGAGAGCCTTTCAGGGCCATTGTGAAGGAACTCATTCGCGAAGATCCGCCTTGGACTAAAAAGGTGGCGAAGAAGACATTGAAGGACCTGAAAAAGATTAGGCGGCTAGGGGTTTATCCAATGGACATTCGGGGACGCAATTATAAGGGCGGCCTTCTGGTTGATATGAGTATCGCTATGACGAAGCCACATTATCTATTCGACATACGGCCGCCTTGGCGGGTCAAATTGGATCAAGCACAAGATTTAGTTTCGTGGGATAGCATGATGCGGGACGAGAAGGTTGATACATGGGAGAGGGCTTTCCGCAATGAAAAATATTGTAGAAAGCTTAGGTCTTCTAAGAAGCCTGAAGACTCGGAGGAGGAATCTGACGAGGAGACGGACGATGACACTGGGGCACTGGGGGCCGAAATTGACTAATTTAGCATGTCGCGCTAAGGCGCGCCAAAACGTGACCACTTAAAATTTTCAATTTTACGGTTAAGAGTCATTCTTCCGCACCGAAAAGTAACGAGTCTTCGTGGGAGACAAAATCTGGACGTTGCATAGTAGCCTCTAGACCAGATCACATTTCCACTTTCCCAGAATGCAGCTCAAAAAATCCTTTCTTCTCATTGTCCTAAAGCGTATATGATGTCAAGCAACCGCGAATAAACTGTAAAAATGTATTTTGGGTACATAATTGCTTTAATAACATCATTGAACACTACTTGAAATGGTGAGACCAGTATTCGTTAAGGGCACCCAGAAGAAGTCTTCATCGAGTCTATAATTTGTTCAAGAATAGTTCGCAATTTTTGGATAGATGCAAAAGTCTTCCATATCATCAGAGAGTGGAGGCTCATAATACAATGTTGGAGAATTGGGTAGTACAAAAATATGGCGGAACATCTGTGGGCAAGTTCCCAAGCCAGGCCACAGATATCATATGCAGTGATCTCCAGAAAAGCCGCGTGGCGGTTGTTTGCTCTGCACGAAGCACCAGTGTCAAAGCCGAAGGAACCACCAACCAGTAAGTGACCTATTTATGAAATTTTCCGGGCCTGACTGAGATTGTCTAGGCTCATTCGGGCTGCAGCAGAGGCAGAGTCAGGCAACATAGAAGCATGCAGAAACATCGTGTCTTCGCTCCAGGAAGGCCACGTCAAAGCTGCCTCAGCAAATCTACAAGACCCTGGAATACTGGCGAATGTGACCGCTGAGATTTCGGAAGTCATCCAAGCTCTAATGAACATCATTACCGCCGCTATCATGCTAAGAGAAGTCAGCCCACGAACATTGGATACTATCATTGGTAAAGGCGAAATTCTCAGCTGCCATCTCATGGTAGCACTTCTCCACGATCGCGGTATTGACGCACAGTTGGTTGATCTCGCAAATATTACGCCTGTTGAGGCGCCTCGAGAGGTCAATCAGGCCTTCTACGCGGCTTATGCAACAGCTTTGCTGCCTATACTTGCCGCTTGCGGATCCCGAGTACCAGTCGTGACTGGTTTCTTTGGACCGGTTCCAGGAGGCCTTTTGACTCAAGTTGGCCGTGGGTACACGGATCTCTGTGCTGCGCTCGTAAGTATCGCTTTGTCTGCTTCAGAATTGCAAATCTGGAAGGAAGTAGATGGCATCTTCAGCGCAGATCCACGAAAGGTCGTGACAGCGAGACTTTTGCAGACTATCACGCCTGCAGAAGCTGCAGAGCTGACTTTCTTTGGCTCAGAAGTCCTCCACCCCTTCACCATGGAGCAGATAGTTCGCCAATGCATTCCAATCAGGATCAAGAACACTACGAAACCTGCTGCCGCTGGAACACTTATTGTCCCCGATCCCATAGGCACCTCGACTGAGTGCACTGAAGCCAGGTCAAGTATTTCCGGCCCATCGCTTTTCAGGACGCGCAGGTCTCAAGCCTTCTCGCTGAACGAGCGTATCAAGCGTCCTACTGCTGTTACTGCTAAGAATAAGATTCTCGTGATCAACGTGCATTCCAACAAACGCTCGTTCTCACACGGCTACTTTGCGGGAATCTTCTCGGTTCTTGACAAATGGCGTATGTCAGTCGATCTCATATCGTCCACGGAGACAAACATATCGATGGCGTTCCATTGCCACCGTGAATTTGTGCGAGGCAAGAATGAGGAGAGACGGATAGTGGACACCGACCTACAAGGAGCGGTACTTGAATTGACAGAATTGGGAGAGGTGAATCTAGTCGACGACCTGGCCATAGTCAGCCTGGTCGGCAAAGACTTGAAGAACATGACCGGCATCGCGGGAAAGATGACTACGGTGCTGGGTGACAACGGCATCAATATTGAGATGATTGCACAAGGTAGGTCTCCGATCTCTGTTGTCTCGAATAGCGATATAAATGCCCATAGTACGCCATACTGATGACGAGCAGGTGCGAGCGAGATCAACATCTCTCTTGTGATTGAGGAGCGAGACGCAGCTCGAGCAATGAACGTGCTGCATACTAATCTATTCACTTTTTACGAATGACTGCCACAGTCATATGGTCTACCCTGCATAGAAATCAGGACATAAGCCGAATCCCTTCGTTCGTCGTAAAGGACTTACCTCCAAACGAGTCCCCTACCTTTCATAATCATGGCTTCCGCGGTCGGCTTGTGCGAGCTACCTGGCGAGTTCCAAGATAATGTCATCTTCCACCTCCATTCCACTGCCGCAATCGCCCTCGGCCAGACCAGCCGCCATTTTGACGCCACTGCCTCGCTTCAAAGACTCGATCACACAAAAGTCGCGCGCTTCCTTCACGACAAAGAAATGCCTGATCAGCTGCACAGAGACACCCACTCTTGTTACTCCTGTTTCAGTATGCGGCCTACTGCAGCATTCACAAAAGGGAGCATCAAGGCAAAGCAGGGCAAAAATGGTTCTCTGTGGTGAATCAGTGGCCGTGCTATGATTGCGCCTTCCGAAATAACCCCCTACCACCCAGTCACATTGCGGACGTGGCTGGCCAAGCTGGTTGAGCGAAGAGACTCTACTGCATTGCGTGTTTGACTATGCAAGAGCGTTTCTGCACGAAGTGCCACTGGTACCTCGAATGTACTCAGAAAGGGACTGCCAAGTCATCCAGAAAGGGAAATTATGGCTATCGGGATGCTATGGAACCAGTAGTCAATGAGTGCCAACTTCACGAATGGATCGTCTATACTCCTACCTCTAATTCCATCGCCAAGAGGAACGCATATTAACGGGCAAAAGCATGGGAACATGATGTAGTGTTTGAGCGCGCATCAATTTTTGAGAGCGCGTCACTCCAGGATCTGGCTAATGCCTGGCACCATCAATGCCGGAATAATCGTTAGTTGCAAGCATGCCAATGCAAGGTATAATCCGTTCCCAACTCTGTGCTCAAAACAAAACCCATGCATGCCGAACTGTAGAATTACACTGCCACCGCCATACACGACTAAGCCCATCTCCCTCGGGCGCCTGCCACAATATGCGCCATCTCCTCCAGAGTCTCCTTGCCGTAGGTCCACAGCAGTAGCTTTGCCCAATGCTCAGTTTGGAGGTCTTTGTTACGTACTGGGTCTTGGAATTGATCTGACAATAGGAGGCGCGCGAACTCGGATTCGCTCTCATGGGGCCACAGGGGACGTGCTTCAGCAGTCTCCGTGTAGTTCTCGAATTCCTGGCGGTACTTCCCGGAAAGATCAACCTTTTTCTCGAATTCCCGAATAGACATTTGCTGAAGAATATCGTTAGCTGGAGGCCTAAATATTGAAGCGATATCATGCGACAGTTGCCATGTCGAATTAGCCGACCCTCATGGTGTCACTAGTGTACTCGTAGCAATTGCCCGCATTCTACTCGTACATCACTGTACTTCGAGTATGTTACCCTCAATAACATCCAGTATTAGAAATTCGGAGCGTACTACAATCATATCGACGCCGCAATGCCCCCCAAATCCACCTCCACCAAGCCAAAAGGCGACTACATCGAAACCGACACCGGCAACAAAGTAGCCCGCAAATCCCAACTCTACGGCACTCAACACATAATCCTCGGCGGCCGCACCACCGTCCAGCCCGAAGTATGCATTCGCGGCGACCTCGTGCGCGCTTTGCCCCCCAAAGATCCCAAAGATCCCAAGTCCGCCCCGCAATACAACACCTCCGTCACAATTGGCCGCTACACGTTGATTTCGAGCGGCAGTATACTACGTCCGCCCAGCAGGCTTCATAAGGGTGTTATTAACTATCATCCGCTGAAGATAGGGGATCACACCTTTATTGGGGAGAAGTGCATTATCGAGGCTGCTAGTATTGGGGATCATGTGCATATTGGGAAGGGGGCTATCGTCGGGAGGATGGTGATTATCAAGGACTGGGTCAAGGTCCTGGAGGGAGCGGTGTTGCCCACGGGGATGGTGGTTGCGAGTGGAAGCGTGGTTGGGGGAAGGCCGGCGAGGGTGGTGGGGGAGGTGGGGGATGGTTGGGGTATCAATGAGGGGATGGAGGGGGGTGATATGAGGGAATTGTGGAGGAGTATTGGGTGAGCGTCGGGACGAGGAACAATCTGGCGGAGGGCGGACATGGTTGGGCATTCGATGGTGCATAGGAGGCATGATACCCTTTGCTGCGAGCGACATTGTATCCTCTATCATTTACTGAGCTGATCAAGATTTGAACACCCGCTTGCTAAGCCCTGATAAATCCATGATGGTGTCGTGAGAATAGAAAGCCCTATAATTAGAATTATGATTGATAAAGCTCGCGGCGGAGCCAAAGGAAGCGGACCACCGCGCAGAGGAAGCAGATTTGGGGTATCCTAAAGCAGATGTCGCTGCTGAGGAGCAGACACAAAAGGTGTTGTACATGGTATCGTCGAAGAGCGAGCGGCTTCGTCAAAAGGTTTCGTAGTGGTCTATCGGGGTTGCTTCTGGGGTGGTGTCTTGACGTTGTTCGATAACCAGCCCTGACTCGCGATTAGCAGGACGAAAGGAATCTTCTGCTAATACTCGACTCACCAAGCCCTCGAATAGACCTTCTCCGGTAGTAGCGCAGCTTGGCACTACGTACCAGATCTTGTCCTTCAGCTGATTGAGCTTCAGCCTCTCTTGAACTTCTTGCGGCGTCATAGCTATTACGATCCATCAGCATGTCCATCCAATTCGCCTTCCCAGAGCCCACTGACCTCCTTGTATATCTTGCTTGTTCGCAAAAACCAGCAACAGGGCCTCCTTCATCTCCCTGTCCAATATAATTCTATGTAGTTCCTGTCTCGCTTCGTCTATCCTCGTTCGGTCATTCGAATCAATGACGAAGATCAGCCCTTGTGTACCCGAGAAATAATGCCTCCATAGCGGCCGAATCTTGTCCTGTCCTCCTACATCCCAGACATTGAATTTGACGTTCTTGTAGGTGACAGTCTCGACGTTGAAGCCAACGGTGGGGATGGTAGTTACGTCGGAGTTGAGCTTGAGCTTGTAAAGGATTGCTGGGGGCGGCAACATGAGTCAATGATGCTGCAAGGAGCCGAGCAACCGTTCCTCAGATGTGTACGTACTGGTCTTTCCGGCAGCATCCAAGCCCAGCATGAGCAATCGCATTTCTCTTGATCCGAATATCTTCCCCATGATCTTTGATACTTGGCCACCCATTGCGGCGGTATGCGGACCTCGCAAGCCTCTTCGGGCAAGAGCAGCGGAAAGCCCGAGTCTCCCTGTATAGGCTGTGGGAGTAAGATATGCTGAGGCAGCTTCAGAAGACGCCTACTTATAGAACCAAGTGGATTACTCGATGGATATCCTGAAAGTTTGGATAATGCGTGGTAAGGTGTCGAACGATGCCAGATAATTGTGATGCACAGAACACGAAAGTTTGGTTCTGTTTGAAACGCGCTGACTTGCATCGGCAATCTTACACTAGCGTACACTAGCGCATGTTTTCCCCTGGATCGACTACGGTCAAGCCACACATTGTCTGGACTACCTCACTACCCAAGCTATGTATGGCCCCTTCTACATCCTCTTGTAGAACAGTAATTCGCTGGTGACCAGATGGGAGCTACAAAAGCAACATCTCGCAGACAATCAAAGAGCGAAATACACTAATTGGATATATCATTCTGAACCCAGTCTATTACGCCTTGCTCTTCCTAATCCAATTCGCATGCACATGCGTCTGATTGTTTTGCCGATATGGAATGTATGCAAAAGGGTATCTCAAAAAAGACAACTTCTCAAATGCCTTTTCCAGACCCAAGAAAGAGCCCCTTATTTGCTGCTAACGTCGAGCACAAACCGTCGCCAGACTTCCATTTCTTGATCTTGATCGTCCTCAAACCTCAATCTATACACATCCTTCTTCAATCCCGTGACCTCGGCTCGATAGAAGGTGGTCGTCTCGGGATACCGAGCCAGGACGTGCTTCCCAATAGGAAAGTCGGGTAGTACAGCATCAGGGCCCGGAATTGCAATCAATGCAGTATTCAATGTCCTATATACTTGACCCGGCGCGCCGTTCTCATCTGGCTCGGGGTCCTGAACCTCGTATCTTCAAGGAATTCAGTCAGCTTGAACAGCACTAAGGTGGGGAAGCACGAACCTTTTCTTATTACCAACGTCCGTGATCGACGTAATATTGCACTGGATCCACTGACTCCCATCTTCCTTTGGCTTCGCTTGCTTGTACGCAACCTCAGCACCCACGAAGAACTTGCCAGCTTTCTCGCCAGCCGGCCCCTTGCTGCCCTCGGCCCCTTCTTCGACCTTGACACTGACCTCGGGCTTCACCTCTCGGGTTGAAGGTACAGACCCACTTCGTACACTGCTAGACCCCTTGAGCCTGGCAGCAGGCAGTACTACACTTGGTGAAGTTATCGGTGCAGGAGACTCTGCAGCGCCGTCGGTATCTAGCTTTTGCCGCTTGGGGTTGCGTGACTTGTTCACTGCGGTCGAAGGGCGGACTGGCTCCGTCTCACTGGCTGAGCGAAGGGCTGCGAGGATTTCAATATTTTTTATGACGTCATTAGGTTCTTCTTTCAAAATTTGAGCTTCCTCTTCGGCGAGCTTGTTGCCTTCGCGATACAAGGCCATAAGCTCGTCGATTTCTTTGACCGTAGGTGCTACCAGAAGCATCTTAGTACACGGATATAAAAATAAATTGAAATTGGTTCATATGTCTCCGAGCACATGAATCATCATCGAGGTGGCATATACCACATGGAGTCCATCCGAAAGAAGCAATGAAAACCGAGTCAGAATAAGTCGTATTACCCAGGATCGGAAGTCAAAACACGAAAGATTTTCTTGACAACAGAAAATATGTTCATCAGAAGAGATCTTGTACGAGAATAAACGATGCGTTGTTTAGACATAGATTGTTCACCACCAGGAGGCGCTCACACTCACATTTTCCCATCTTCGCCTCTAGATCAATTTGCATTTTCGCAAACTCAGCTGCCCGCGCATGAGTCCCTCGCAGTCGTTTGATGTCGGTGACGATCTGGCTCCACATATTGCGCTCTTCATGAGCGTCAGTGAGGTCATCTTTCACAAAACCTCCTCGAGGTCTATTCCGCGCAGCCATATTACAAGTATGAACGGCCAGCTATTTGACAAGAGAATATTTGACTCGGATGTTAGACTGCCAAGCCTCGGAGATAGCGGCCAGTTTTACCGACAAGGCTGTAAGCGCGGTGGGGCAAATTCGGAGAAATCTTGAGATTCAGACAGATCAGTTTTCTAGCAAAGAATCGACCAATTGAGCATCCATTCTGCGTCTTCGAAGTGTTCAGATAGCAGTTCGGACGTAAGGGAAATGCAAGTCCCACTGATCCGCTTGCAATGCGGTACGCTCCACAATTGCATTTGAGAAGCAACCACTAATGCCCCGCAGGAGTCAACAGCTACGATTGGGGTACGTTCCCCACTCCTTGCCCTGCGGACAAAGCGATTCTGATTTCTTCTATCAGGCAAGGTGGGCCATCAATCAGTATCAGCTAAATATGCAGCCGCAACGCCCTCGAACAAGCTCTCAATTGAGCAAGAGAAGCCCTACTCGGAGCTATGGATGGGAACGCACCCTTCGTTGCCCTCCAAGGATGTGGAGACGCAACGCACGTTATTGGACTTAGTCCAAGACAACCAAGCCCTCATGTCTCCAGAGATCAGCAAGAAATATGGCGAAAAGCTACCGTTCTTGTTCAAGGTCCTATCGATACGAAAGGCATTGAGCATACAGGCGCATCCGAATAAGAAGTTGGCGGAGCAATTGCATGCGAAGGACTCCAAGACCTACCCTGGTATGATTCAAAGGCATCAATACGGTCGCAGAGCTGACGTACGGTACTGCAGACGACAACCACAAGCCAGAGATGACCATTGCTATCACTCCCTTCGACGGTCTCTGCGGTTTCCGGCCCCTGAAAGAGATCTCGCACTTCTTCTCTACCGTCCTGTCTCTACGCAGGCTCATTGGCGAATCAGCAGCAAAGGAATTCGAGACTTCCGTTGGTGGAAAGGAGACATCGGACTCAGAAAAGGATGTGGCCAGCAACAAGAAAGCTTTACAGACCGCTTTCTCTACTTTGATGAGGATCGACAAAGAGACAATCGCATCTGCGGCCAAGGATCTCGTAGCATCAGCTGAAAAGGAGGGCGAGAGCTTTGCCGGTGGAGGAGGTCCTTCGAATAATGGCAAAGAGCTAGCAGATCTTGTCATCCGTTGCAACAGCCAGTTCGAGGGTGACATTGGTCTCTTCGTGCTATTCTTCCTTAACTACGTGAAGCTGGAGATTGGGGAAGCAATGTTCTTGAAGGCGGACGACATCCACGCGTACTTGAGCGGAGGTGCTAAGAAATTGCCTTCTCATTTAAGCGTAGGCAATCTTGCTAACAATTGTCCCAGACGTCATCGAATGTATGGCCTCTTCCAACAATGTGGTCCGCGCCGGTTTCACGCCCAAGTTTCAGGACATTCCCACTCTCACCACCATGCTGACTTACTCCTACGCACCCATCTCGGAGCAGAAAATGAACCCAGTCGACTACCCTTACGTTACTCTCAACAATACCGCTTACTCTTCATCCTCCTCTGCCCTTCTGTACGACCCACCTATCGAAGAATTCAGCGTCGTGCGGACCGAGCTCAAGAAGAAAGGTGCCAAAGCTACTTTCGAGGCCATCCAAGGTCCAAGTATCTTCATCTGCACGAATGGTGAGGGAACGATCAGTGTGGGCCCAAAGACTGAGGATGCGAAGGCCGGCTACGTGTACTTCGTAGGAGCAACGGCTGAGTGTGTGCTCGAGAGTGCGAATGATGACTTTACGACCTTCAAGGCTTTCTGCGAGTTGAGCGGGAAGGAGAGCGCTAAGGGGGCGAACGGAACGACGTAAATCTGATGGAGCGATATGACTGACGAGCTTGAACGCAATAGACGCACGATAGATAGCAAAATCACAGCTCATGGTTGCAGCAATTTCGGTCAATGGATGCAGATGCAGCGCCACGGGCTCACAACCATCACTTTTCAAGGATGAAGTGAGCATTGATGATGATTGAAAGATTCGAATATGTCTTGACGAATGTTGAGGGTAAAGACTGTGATTTATATATATTAACATCCCTTCTCTAATAGTCTAAGCCCTGTTTGAACCAATCCTATAGCTCATTCATCCTGCTTACAAGTACCCCAATTTAGCAACGCTCGCGGCCTCACTTTGACTTCACTGTGACTATACTTTGACTAACTGCACGAATCAAATATCGCTCTAATCTATGACACACACAAAATTCCTTACTTTGACCTCACTTTGACCTCACTTTGACTGCATTAATCAATTGTCGCTCTGATCTAGTATATCTTCCCAATCAACGAACAATCGAACATTGTAATATATGTCTACCATGTCTGTTACGCCTCCTGCCTTCCACAACCCACCCAGCTATAGGCGGGAACCTAATCCCCGCTTCGAGGAGTTTCGGTGTTCGCTAGAATGACACGGTATCGAATACAGCGATCCAGATGAAGTCGAAAAGCGCGTGGGTCAGGCTTTTCCGGACATCAGAGACCAAATAGCATGTGACATGTGGTATGCAAGTCCAATCCGCAACCAGCCAGACCGAGCCACTGTACCTTGTCCGTCACCCGATGAATAAGTAGATCGTCTCAAGAATACCTTCTACACCAATGACCAACAAGTTTGGTGGCTGTTGAACGTGTGCTGGCTTCCTTACCGACCAGTCATCATTGTTGGGACCAGCAAAGGTCTTACCTACAAGGTCTCCATCTGCACTCCCATCGCAGGTCGGATAGCCCTCGATGACAAGCGCGAGCTAATGCCGGAACAACCTTGTGGGAATCAATGACAATGGTGAACCCACTCCACCGAAGCGTACGTTGCGTCAACGTTCGCGATCAACACCTTTCCGAACAATCCACTCAGTCTACAAAATCCGATGATTATGATCCGAACGCTTTCCATGTCTTCTATCAAATTGGAACGCTGGAGTACTACACCGGTAACTTCAAGGCTAATCCAGACAAGGCTAAGAAGAATGAAGAAAATTGGAGGGAGACTGGCTTCACAGTAGTCTTGGAAGTCACCTCACGGAAAGCCAAAGGCGTTTGGCTTGCATTTGACTTCTACCCCTTCGATCGATACGGGAGAGCGCGGTCATGTCCACCACGACGATGACTGGGGCTATCTTCCTGAGCTTGACGAAGATGGCCAAGTCCAAATCGATGGTGGCCAAACCGAGGAGGACCAGTTTTCTGTTGCTAAGATTGCGGACTCACTTGATGATCTCAAAGCTGATTACGAGCTCCATTTTGAACATAAACTTAAGCATGAGCCAGAGTTTGTGCGGGTTGCAAAATCGGGAAAAGGGTATCTACTGCCACGCCAGCTAATTGATCGCGAGGAGGGAGTCTAAATACGTATCTGGATCAAAGATGATTGACTCGCGGATGGTGCTCGTGGTTGGACCTTTTCTTCTAGGGGTATGGCGTGCAGTATCGGTAGCATGACCCGATCAGATGTCGTCGCGAACACAACATAAGATGCAGCTACCACGCAGAATGCGAGATTCGATTAGACTGATCCCTTTCCAGTGTAAATGTTGATACTGCCGTACTTAATGTCAATGACTGATCATAGACACACCTATCTTTGCAAGCCATACTTCAAGCCATCGCAATAAGCTCACTCCCAACCTCCATCTTACTCTCCTGCAACTCCTCCAACAACTCCGGTGCCAATCCCGGAACCTCATCAACAGGCATTCCACAAACAAGACTGACGAGATTCTTCAGCTTCTCTCCATGCTGGCTCATGCCCGCCGCGCCCTGCGCTTCTACCAGCACACTGGTCAACTTTCTCCGCTTGATCTGCTCCCCACCAAGCTCCAGTGCTGCATTTCTCTGCTCTTCGAGCTCTCCATCGTCGTAGTCTCGTACAGCGTCCTTGGGTGGGCGCTCTGCAGACGGTAGTCGCTGTTCCTCGCTACGGACAATACTGTGAAGTTCCTTGTGTTGGATCTGCTCAGATAAGCTTTCGCCTTCAGCTTGTAGTTGTCTCTCTTCCTCTCGCATCCGCTGGACTTCATCATCATCGTAGCTATCTCCTCCTTCGGCAAAGTGTTTGAAAGTAGCTTGCCGTACTTGAGCCCGTTCATGCTCTGCTACCTGTTGCAGACGCTGACCCTCGGAAAGATCATCATCTTTTTCCCGTACTTCGCTGTCGAATGCGAGGGCGACTTGGAGTCCTTTGTCTTGGGTGACGCCGCTGAAGGATTCACTGAAAGATCTCGCTGATTGGCTGTGGTAGTGTGTTGCTGGCCCTGGCTTTGAGGATTTGATGATAGCATGGCCATTGACCGCTCCAAATTCTGGAGGTACAGGCGAAGAGGAGATAAAATCATGATGGATGGCGCGTTTGCCCTGAATAATTTGATCGGCAGTCTGGCCGTCTCGGTTCCTGATGTCACCGCGGACACCGCGGCCTTGAAGAGCTCGAATGCATTTCTTGACATTGTATCTCGCAACTATGTGTAGCGCAGTGTCGCCGTTCACATCTTGTGCATTGACGAGCCTGGTAAAATCGTTCGGATTGGGAAATCGTTCGGCCATCTTGTTCAGGACTACATCAAGATAGTAACGAGCACATTGCTTTTTACTCGAGCTGTTGGTAGTCATTGCGATGTGATGGAGGACGGTAGCTCCATGGCTATCATGTGCTTCAAGCGTGTCTGCCAGTCTATGAACAAGCTTGGGCATAGTCTGTTTCTCAAAGTTATTTGTGAAGAGCACCGCTCTGATCAATGGCGTCTCTCCGCGTTCATTTCGAGCCATGCCCGAAGCCCTACAGTCGAGAAAGAAGTCCACGAGGTCTATGTCACCCATGGCAGACGCCCAGTGAAGCGCGGTGTGGGTTTGGTCGTCAATAGGTCGATCAACTTCGAAATGTAGCGGCGGTGTTGGTGGCTTCATATGCATTGTCTGCTCCTCTGAAGCTGAGAGCACGAAGTAGTCGAGGAGATTATCGGCATAAAGCGTGTGCTGCTGATCGACGACGCTCTCGTGTCCACCGCGCTTGCGTTTCCGTGATGCATTTTGATATTGGTGGTCTCCGTAACCCTCATCCTCTTCCATATACGAAGCAGTAGCAATTGTGGAGTTGTCTTGATCATCCTCATCATTCAATTGTGTGCTGTACTTATCATAGTCGTAATCGTCGCTGTACTGGGTGTAATTGGGGTTCGGTTTGGGTTCTGGTCGTCAGCGAATGACTGTAACATTGTAGGAATGAGACACATACTGGGTATCTTCTTCACATTAGGGGCTTTTGGGATCTTGGGCTTGTTAGAGTTTGTCGTGTGCTTCGGCGCTTGAGGTGGGCTGATGTCTCCAGGGACGTAGTCAAAAATGGGTCGGAGCTTGTCAAGGACCCCATTGCGCTCTGCAAGATATCGCCCATCTTGTAGTGGCACCCACGTCCCTTCAAAATGATTGTCAGATCCGCGTCGGGCTATCCATGATGTCGGATTTCTACTGACCCTGGTATTTCCCATATCCTCCTTGGATTTTCTCATGTTTTCCCTTCTGCACTTCCCTCTCTAGGATTCTTGTTCTAGCTGGTTTATCATAGTCGGCGACTTTGAGAATGTGGGTAGCGTTTATGTATGAGTCTCCACGCCGGCGCATGACATGGTTACCTTCGACATTGAATTCGAACACAGGGACCTGTGGGTAAGACTTCGGTTAGTCTGTGGCTCAACAAAGGGATCAGGAGTATCAGAAAACGCACTCCGCTGTATGTGGCAGAATAGATGCTGTTTGGATCAGCTGGAGCCATCACAACGGATTCGTTTCTTTCATGCAGCAGCAGCAGTCACCCGCAAGCGCAAGGAATGCTCGGTTCTAGGCAGGAGACCCGGGCTTGCTCTTTCGACGGACGGAGTAACACTTTGCTGAGCAGACGATGTCAAGTTGTGCGATCGAGTACGATCGGTGATAAAGATTTCGTGGATTTAGTTAAAGTAGGGGTTTGGTGACTGTTCTCGGAATCTCTGGTGGGGAGGACGCGATTTTCGGGAGGAATTTCACGCGTAAAGTAGATTGTTAAAACTACATTGCTAGTCTGGATTTAGCACGAAGTCTTGGCGTGTCTACTTGCGACTCCAAACTCTCGTTGACCATCTAGAGTAAAGATATTGGCAAACCCGACTGCCCAATCGTCGCGATGACTGTCACGGAAGCCGTCAAGGATACTGTCAAGGATGTCTTGGGTGCAGGAGACGAACCTAGTTAGCTACAATACCTCCCAAGCCCAATTTCCGCAGCTGTCCTGCGCAATCATGGAAGCCATTGCTAACTAATTTCTTATCTGACTTAGCCCGCGCAACCCGAGAGCAGATGTCCGAAGCCCGTCTACCCCTACAATACCGAGATAGCTGCGCCCACCTCCTGATACCTCTCAATCGATGTCGGTTCGAAGAATTCTACCTACCGTGGAAATGCGTAGTATGTTCGAGCCAAGTGAACGCCATGTGACCTCGACTGACGCAGGACCTCAGGATGAGAGGCACTCCTATGAGAAATGCCAATACGTTGAGTTCAAGAAGAGAGTAGCAAAGATGGATGAGCTGCGGGCTGCGAAGGGAGGAGCGAGAAGCAATTGAGCTGGCATATGTGGAGCACGAGAGCCGTTGTACATATTGCTATTCCGAACTGGCTGCCATAGGAGTTCTGGAAATACGGTTTTGTGGCTGCACTCCTCGTGAGCGCCGTGCACCGCAGGAATACAGAGAATCGTCCGACCCTTTCTAGTGTTGAGCTATCATGTGCTACAGCCCGGCCAAATTAGCAGTCGTCTGTCTGCGAGTAATGCTACAAGGCAGACAGCTTGGAAAAGCCCGGTCGGTGTGCCATGCTCAAGACTAGCAGCTCACACAATGGCAGGTCGGAAGTCACACCACCTAGGGAAAGAAATCGAGCGACCCCGAAGTTGTTCTCATATCTCCTGGACGATATAATGCTCTATATATGTGTGGAAACCTTCCAACAATTACTTTCCACCATAAAATGCAATCCTGGGTATCATGCAGCAAAACCCTCGTCCCAACGCCACGTTCAATGCCTTGTTATTTGCCAATTAGATGTCCGCATTTCCATCGGGCGTGTCCTTGAGCCAGTCATACCCAGCCTCCTCTTCCACTCTTTGCGGTTCTTGACCCAATGCACTCCTCAAAGAGCGGACCTCAGTCTGTAAGCTCTGTATGATTGTTGTTGGCCTTGCTTCTTCTTCGCATCGCAAGCGATACGCCTCTCGCAACATCTCCACGCTCCTCATAAATCTAGCATGCCATTCATCCTTCTCCACGCGCGCAGCTAAGTGGGCATCCTTCTCATCTTGTAGAAGCTTGTTGTAGTGCTTCGCGATATTCGTCTTTTCAGTCTTGTTATTGTAAGAGTATTCACGGACGTCTTTGACAATTTCGCCAAGGTGATGTTCGTAGTCACCAATGAGCTTGGTATTCTCGCGCTGTTCATCAAGGAGGATGCGGACTTTGTTTTGTTCGCGGGCAAGCTGGCGTTCGAGTTCGGCAATTCGACCAGCTAGGCAGCAGAGGTAAGTAGATGTAGCCTAAATATGAAGTGCTTGCCAAGTGAGCGTACCGGAGATCTCTGAATTGGCTTCCTGTAGCGATGGGCTGGCTCCATTGGCAGCTGCGCGTTGCTACAAGGGCGGTACTGCGTCAGCCACTTGCTGCATAAGTCGGCGTCCATTTTGTAGGATGCAACGATTTGTATCTAGTGCCAGAGTTCCAGTGCATCGCAGGTACACTCACAGCAAGCTCCTCCGCGCCAGCGATGATACCCGCCGTCTGCTCCCGATTTTCCCTCAGCGCCTCGCTAAGATCCACGACCATCTGGTATAGGAAATTAACGTCCATTTGCTGCCCCGCAATCATGGGCATCCCATTCATGCCCGCCCCATTGCCATTGCCATTGTTCATGTTCTGCTGTTGCTGGGGCCCACGTGGGCCGGAGGAGTCGAGAAACGAGGGGAAGATGTTGCTATTCGCCATGGTTATATGGCGCTACTACTGCCCGCTCTGCTGCTGGTGGGATCGCGCTAGAGGCAGTAGAATCGAGGGGCAATCCTTTGGCAATTTCACTCGGAGCGTGAACCTTATGGTAATCAAGAAGGTATATATGCCCGAATTTAGCATTGAATCTGCGCAACGAGTAGGTGGAAAGGTTCAGAAGTTGACTTCAAGCTTTGGTGTAAGGGACTGTGCGCTGATCGAAGCGCTGGCAGTCTATAGCTCTTTGTCGAGGTTGAGAGCAAGGATGGACGTGTTTCTGAGCCGGGAAGCCTTGCCCAGCTTGGCGTGTCTCGCCTAGCGGGTCGCAAAAAAATCGGCCCTTCCGCTAAGACTTCATATAAGTATACTTCAGGCCAGTACTAGATTGACAGTCTTTTATTTTCTACTATTAATGTTATCTTACGAAGTATCTAGAAACCGTCGCTCTAAAAATTTACAGCTCAAAGTATGTTCTCAAATCTTGTTATTATAGATTTAGAGAGGTTGCTCTCTTGGGCGAAGGCCCATTTTTTTTTGCGACCCGCGAGCTAGCGTTGGGTAGTAGCCTTGTCCATCGTGCTCCAGACCCCTTCAATGAGAATTGTTCGAATTTCGTGAGTTTGTTCGGGTTTGTCCTCGAGTAAACGCAAGAATTCGGCTCTCTGCGCTCTAGGTGAGGTGAAGGGAACCTGCAGTGGGGGAGCTAGCCAGCCAAGGAATGTCCCACCGAGGAAGAGGAGATATGATGCGATTTCCGCCTTCTAGATTGTCATAATCTTGGCCAGATGCAAAGAGCTCAAGTCACGATAAAGTATAGCAGAATGCAAGAAGCCTCCAGCGCTGATCTCACAATTCAGTGATGTGTCGGGTGATGTCATAACCCATTGGCTCGTTGCCCAAGGGCTGTACCCAGCTGGCAAAAGGGTTCGAACAAAATGACCGAAGAAGACTTGTAGCGTTAGAGAGGAACGAAAATCTTGTGTGGCAAGACAGTCAGATCTCGCTAGTCTCCCCTGTCTACAGATCTTTGTACGAAGATTGCTCCTTTCTCTTCTTCGAAAGAAAAACCACAAAATCCGTTCTTGTCATCGACTCTCACTCTAAATCAGGTTGCAATCGTAACTGTCTCCTTTGTTCTTCGCAAGCCTGTGAGCCTGTTCTCCTCGTGTGAGGTTGCACGCAGACACGAACCGCTCAAGCTCGTTATCGGACATAATGTGACACTACAATTACAACAACCCTCTTGACCAGGAAGATCTTCCTCACAGCAGCTCTCTTTATAGCCATCTCCACCACTTTCGCCCTACCCACCGAGTCGGCCTCGACTTCTTCCGTTGTAGCGATCCCACTGTCGGCATCCCACTATCGGCACCGGTGAGGGTACTGAGATACAAATCACCATATACACTCAAAAAGGCTGCAAGGGCGATGGTATAGGCGGCCGCGAGATGCTCTACAACGTCGACGTGGCCCAGCAAATGCGTTCTTACAAATTGAGTCGGGACCTTGGTGATGACGAAACACTGAACATTGTGGCGGATGCTGGGTGGCATCCTTCTGCGACCAACGCGATAAAGCGGACATTGAACGAGTCTCCGGCAGCTTGCGTGCACTTTGGCTATGCGATGTTGCCAGATTTCAAGACTGAGGGTTATCATACTTTTACTACTAGTATGGGGTGTATGAGTGTTACAATCTAATGGCGATTTTAGTGTGGGCAAGTCCGGGTTTCAGGAAGACCAAGACAAGGTAAGGGAACAATAATAAGTATGAATCAGGATAATGGTTTCGATTTGGACAAAATCACTGACCATTCACTGCTTTTTATTCTCCTGTTCTATTGTGCGGCCAAGCTCTTGCGTCATTCTTTAGGATAGACTTTGAACAAAAGAAACCTGTTGTGTCTTGGTGAAGAGGCTAATAAGCCCGTTATGAAGATTACTTCATGATTGTGGAGCAAGTAATGCTATTCTTGCAGTGTTGGTGGGAAGGCTATAAAGTGATCTGTTTCTGAGCTATACGACCCTCAAACAATGCAGGGAATGTACCACTATTGAGTCAATCTGATGTTCGTCAGACATCTATGAAATGCCTCGTGCATCAGGCTATGGACCACGAGGAATCCACTGACTGATGTTACAAAACAAAATTCTACATCTCAACAGACTCTCAGACATACAAAACACTCACGATCATTGACCTCATCCTCATAACAGCCTATCTAGCCATTACCTCCTCCGCCATGCGACTAGAACCTTATGGTAATAGCAGCATCCTTCTCCGCCCTGATCTCCCATTCACAGGAGGTGAAGACGCCAACACAAACTTCAGCACATACACCAAAGAGAACTGCAAGGGCGACGATGGCCATGGGGATCTGGAAATCTTCTGCAACATTAACGTTGCCTAACGAATAGTCTCCTACAGATTCGGTAGAGTCTTCAAAAATGACGAAACACTCAGCATTATGCCGGATACGGGATAGATGCCTTCCAATAATAGGCCAGGTCAGACGTGTCTGGACAATTCAGATGCCTGTGATCAATCTTTGTATTCGGTGACGGAGGAAAAGTCTAAGACAGAGGGTCTTCATAGTTTTACCAGATCATGGGATGCCTGACTATTATGAAAAGTAACAACGATTGAAAAGCGGTGGCGTCGAAGATGGGAAACTTGGTCGAGGCACGGAGTGTTTGGGCAGGACCCAAGCTTGTGTGTAATACTAGGCCTCGAATCTTGGATAGACAATTGATAAAGAAATTCAGGATGGGTAGTCTACCTATGCGAACTCTCTATCCTGGCTGCGTCTTAACATCAACGAACCAATGATAGACATTCCCTGATGCCCATCATCTGATACCTTGCATAGTCTTCCATCATCTGCTGTCGTCCAATCTTTGGCCTTGAGTGATTGTAAGTATCCGAAGAACGAGGCATGTTCGAACAGAAAAGGTGGTGATGAGTGAGAATTATGCATGGAGCTTTATCTGTCTTGAAGTTCTCCTACGGTACTGCAAATACAGGAGTATGTACATCAAGGCGGTCTGACATAATTGAACAGATCCATGCCAGGACCAAAGTGGGAGAGCGAGAATATACTAGTGCGCTTCAACTCAAGAAGGAGTGATCCGATTAGATTTACCATGTACTCTAAAAGCTTAATCGTAGTGAGATTCCCGCTCAGCCGCTACTCGATGGCGAACGAGCAACTTGATGTCAGCACTGCACAGTGCAGTCAGTATCTCGGAAGTCCGGTTGGTGCTGCTGAACCCGAGTCGGTTGAAGTGTATTATTTCAGGACTGTACCAACTGTTCCCTCATTCAGCTTGGTAAGTACCTATTTAGCAGGTCCATTTCTGTTCTGTACTTTGAATCCTTGGGAAGATTGTGCTTCAAGTCTTACAATGGTAGTGCTGACTCTAAAACGTCGCTTAGGCGACACAATTTGCTGGACACCTGCCTGCGATTGGAGAGGCTGGATATTACCCAATTAGCAATGGTCTCGCGGGCTGCTTCAGAGTCTGGCACTATTGATCGAGACTGCTTGCGATGCGGATCCGGGTAAGCGGCTCAGTCTCTAGAGCGGGACTGGTGTATTTTCACGCTCAATTTGAAAGAAATGTGAGTCGAATTTCAAAAGTAGAAGAAATCCGTTGATTTTGGTGGAGGTTTTTTCACAAGTAATACAATTTAGCAGCGAGGAGTTTTGAGTAAAAGTACTCCATGGCGAAAGTGTAGATAAAAGCCTAATATGGAACTGTCTCAGCTGTCTCAAGTTATTAAAGCTTAGTATAGTGGAGCTAGGAGTAGTGAAAATTGAAGATATTCCTCTCCGGAGTGCAAGTGCGTTTGGAATTTCGTTGTTGGGTCCATAAATTTTCCGGTCTCGAGAAGGTATATTGGTCAGATCAGAACAGATTCCAATCGAGCCGAGCTTTGTGAACAGGACGGTGCTCTTCATATGGCTTTTGGTCTTCACAAAAAAAAGTTCCCTTCTTTTGCGCAAGGTGCCTGGGGTTTTGCTTGTATTGCTTTTCTTTTGTTGATAGGAGGCCCCATTGAACAAGGAAAACGGCACAGGAGCTTGGGCAGGTTTCCATACAAGACCCTCTCAGACATGTGCTCTCAACGCCTCCTATCTCATTGTGCGGCTGGGGAGTCTGTTCAAAACCAGGACTCAATATCGCTCTTCGCACAATGGAATAGACATAAAACGAGGACATTAGATACTTTTTCCTCTTTTCCTTTGGCTGCACAATGGTGTCCAGAGAACACAGCGATGTTTGAAACTTCTTCAAGACCTGCTCTCTTGGCCCTCGATTGTCTTAGACCCCTTTGGAATCAAGGAACACGTTCCTCACAATTGTCCCATACTCTGATCATATCATCAACATCATCGAAGAATTGAGCACCGACGTAAAATTCAGTATGTCTGGAAACTCTGCTTCCACGTCAAGCGCGCTCAACAACACATTTCCGCAAGGATACAAGCACCGAGTACATCGGCGCGGAGGGAGAGACGGTCCACGACCTGTTTCAATACCAAATTGGAACGGAACGGACTGCTCTATAGAGCCAAAGAGTACGGAGTGCAGTGTCGCCGCAACGGCAAGCCTTTACCCGTATCCCCTCAAAGCAATGGAAGCAGCGGCTCCTACGCAGGTTGCAGTCTTAAAACCCTACGTTGGACCCAACAAGTCGACACTGGAAGGAGTTTTGATACCAATTGGCGGTGCTATTCTCCTTGTGCTTATGGCCTTTGTATGTTGGTGTTGGAGAGAACGGCATTGCTGCCGGAGAGATCGAGCAAGAAGATCATCGCGTGGTGATTTGGAGCTGGGCAATCCGCGGAATGAACGTCAAGCAAGGCCATCACCCACTCCAAGACGGATACTGTCACGTGGCAGTCGGGCTGCACTCAAAGGCACGCCTTCCAACTTGTCATATGTTCCCTGCTCATCAAAAGCTTGCATTCAAGGTCTGAAGCCGGAGCCTAACGGTTGTATGGTCCATGATCATGGGCATATTCTGGGTCCGCCGCACGTGGGTATCCTCAACCTTGGCCCATACTCATCTCCAACACGGACAGGGGAGCCCTTGAGGTCATGGGGAAACCATCTAGAAGTTCAAGGGAATCGTAATGCGGTTTTAATCTTGACGGAAACGCCACAAGAACGAAGGACAGGAAGCGACGAAATCCGCTGGAGCTCATCAGAACGGACTCTGAGAGCCTCCATGGTATCAAGTGGTGAAACTGTTGTGGAAGAAGAGGGACACATTGGAGGAAGTCGGAAAGAAGAGGTTGCACCTCCGGGGATAAGAGCGTGGTAGAGGTGCGGACCAGGTACTGTGATCTAGAGACATAGTTATGTTGGCAAGTGGCATAGACGGCTTCGATAGGGCTCAAAGTGTGTGATGGAGGCAAGTGTAGAGCAGACTATTGCGGACAAGCAAGGGAGCAAAAGCGACCATGCGCACAAATTCCAGTCAGCTTGTGTGTTGGTCTAGATATGCCAGGGTATCTTACTATGTTTTCTATTCGCTTTGTAAGCGAATGAAGATATAGATTCAGTCTCCAATAGACCCCTAATCCTGTCAGCAAGAAACGACGACGTTTGGCATGCTTCAACGTCTATTCCTAAACAAAATATGCAGGTCTTGAGCATCAACATCATTGGTCTGTCGGGTATATGCCTAGGTCTAGATCGTGAGCAGATATCTTAAAACATGCAACGAGGAATTTTCGAGGCAACGAACCATCTATCAGCGATGAAACAGGGCATCTTTCCCTTCTTTTCTCACTTCCACCACCAAACTTCTCAACTAAAACACTTACGAACTACGGCAAGGTGATTAATCTAGGGCCTCGGGTCACGGTTCTGATGCTCGTTGCGCAAGCGCTCTACCTCCCCAGGGTCCATGGGCGTCACTGATCCACTCGCACACGCCTGGCTGGATGGCGAATTCCTATCGTCGACCTGGAGACGAGATCCCATCTGAGCAGGTGGGGTGGAGGGACGTAGGTGTGGATCCTTCTTTTTGGCATCTTTAGGAGGCTTCTCCGCGGTGGTGCTAGCGGATTGGAGAGGCGCGCTGCCCTTGTTTGGCTGCTCTGGTTGCTTTTGAGAGGAAGACATTGTGGGCTTTGAACGGCAGCTAGCCAGATCGGTCAACAATGTACAGAGTTCTTACCCAAAGTTCGCGTGGGAAATGGCCTACTTCGGTCTGAATGATGGTATTACTTGGGTTGCAGACCTCTAATGTATTCTGTGGAGAGTGTGGTCTTAGCTTGGTAAGAGCCATTCGAGGGCAGTTGGCCATACCTATGGATGTTGGATGCTTGTGATGATAGAAAACAGCGCTACTTGAATGGTAAGCTGTCGAAAGTTGAGACAGGAAATGTAATCTTTTTAAATCTAAGATAGGCCAACAAGATTGAGAAAAAAACTAGCATGGGATTCCGGAAGGTCACCTTGGCCGGCAATAAAACCCGACAATATATTTTCTTAGGCGTGACTTGGACGCGTGACTTGGAGTATAACAGAAGTACAAAGAACATCTTACTATAACAGCGAAGGCCAATCGTCACAACGCTATGGAGGACGACCCGCTTGCGGTAATACCACAGCCAATAACACTTCGTTTGGATTAAAGAGGCTTCAAATGTTATGCATGATAGCGGAAGAGGAATGCGGAGAAGTTCTTGTCACCATGGGGTCGGCGTCTTTAGCATTGCAGCGAATTCATACTGATGATAGGCAAGCTATCGGACAATACCATGCATACAAAGCGAGGACTAGGCCCATTGCCATGTTATCATTGGTTTAATTAATCGAAGGACGACAAGCTCTAGGCAAATGTGCATCATCTATCTATTCACAACCAATTTTCCACAGGCAACGAACCATCCGCGATGATATGAAGACGACTGTCCCACCCTCGAGAAAAGACGCAAGCGAGGCAAGTCAAAGATGCACGTCAACAGCGGCGGGCGTGGGATCCTTGCTGGCGTCGAGCGGACGCTAGAGAAATCGTCATCCCGCGCAATTTTCGCCATGAGAGTTTGTCATCAGCCATCATGGACATCAGAATACCATCTGCTATGAAGTTATCATTGTCAGACGCTCCATGGCTGTTGGAATATCCACGACATCGACCATGGAACACTAGATTGCAGGCAACGGCGCGGAAGGCAACGGCCAGCACACAATTGAACCCATTACACCTCCCACCTCTTCGATCGCCTATAGTGCCTTAACGTGGGGAACCACGTTCCTGGATAGATATACAGAGCTTCGAGCCATTGACTCAGCAATTGATCCTACACAGATCTTCTTGAAATTCGGTCCTCGGTTCATCGCGTTCGGTCTAAAAGCTTGAACACCACACTTCATACAAATTATTCTTACACAAAAAAGCTCCTAGTCGCACACGATAGGATAGTGAGGATCCGCGAGGATGGGGCTTTTGTAAGTAGCCCGAGTAACCTATGACTCTCTTTCACAAGTGGCTTACCTTGATTCTTCACAGAGCCCTAGGTACGCCGCTGGATTGGCCCGAAGCGAAGAAAAATGCGGACCATGTCCGGCAATGGGGCATTGAGGTGGGCACGACCATCGAGGGCAATATGTTGAAGCAGCAATGGCTCACATAATTGGCAGCAATTGCTCGCAATATGGAATCGTGCTAAAGGCAAAGAAAGAGACGCTCTGCGATGGGGTGACGAGGTGGGCCAAGACCTGGGCTCCTTTGGTAACAAATTGCTCATGCAATAATTAGATCGAGTATATGGTCGTTGGTTTTGACGAGGATCGCCGAAAAGTCAGGTTGTCGCTGAAACAAGTGGATATTTTGAAAGCGTTGGCAGAGGATACGGTGCTGAGCGAGCAGGGTGGATGTGTGCCTGATTTACAGGCAGTGAAACAGTAGGACATCAAGACGCTGCGCGGAAGACAACGGGCGCTGATTTCCGCCAGCAATGGTGATTCGATACCGGTCTTCCATCCCGAATTCGGCCGCTTCATGCTGGAGGCAACTCCGGGCAAACCATGGGGAATTGGATTCAAGGATCTGCTGGACGTCGAGCCAAACATGAAATGGAGGTTTGTCATAGTTATTGCCTATGCATCAACGGGATGAGCGCTGACAGCTTTAAAGAAGGGTCATCGCGAAGGATCATATGGAAGCGAATGAATATCCAATCACTCTGACCACCTTCCCCCGCCTGGGCACACGAGATGACTTCATCACGCCCTATTTCCCGCCTTCTGGTGAGAGACTACGATCGCAATTCCTGCCCGATGAAATTGCGAACCCTCACATTCGCTTTCCTACACTGGCCGCGAATATTAGATCACGGCGAGGCCGTAAAGTGGAGATCAATGTTCCAGTATTCAGGGATGAAAATACTCCAACGCCCTTCGAAGACCCTACAGTCGACTACAGTCTAAAGAACTGGCCGGAGGATGACGATGTACGGAATGGTGCTGCAAAAGATGATCATATTTATATGGACGCAATGGCCTTTGGCATGGGCAGCTGTTGCCTGCAGGTAACCTTTCAAGCAAAGAACATTACCGAGGGGCGAAAGCTGTATGATCAGCTCAGCCCGCTGGGCCCCATCGTGCTTGCGTTGACTGCAGCAACACCTATCTACAAAGGCTTCCTAGCAGATACAGACGTGCGGTGGAATCAGATTAGTAGGGCGGTGGACGATCGGACAAGAGAAGAGCTTGGGGAAGCGGTATGTTTGGAATTACTCATGAGTGTCAAATGCTGATACGACCCAGCCCTTAAAGCACGACCGGTGGCGGTTACCCAAGTCCAGATATGCGTCGAACTCCACATATATATCTCAAGACTCACGGTTGCGGAAAGAATACATGGATCCTGAGCTCGTCGTAGATGAAGATCTGAAGCAGCGTCTAAAGGATGGCGGCATGGATGATCGATTGGCCACCCATTTCGCCCATCTCTTCATTCGAGACCCGATTGTCATCTTTGCCGAAGATCTGAAGGAGTTGGACCTCAATAAGACCGACCATTTCGAGAACATCCAGTCGACAAACTGGCAGCATATGCGGTTTAAACCGCCACCTCATGACAAAGATACAGGCTGGCGAGTGGAGTTTCGACCAATGGAGATCCAGATCACGGATTTTGAAAACGCCGCTTTCTCCATCTTTATCGTCCTAATCACTCGGGCAATCCTAAGCTTCGACTTGAACTTTTATATACCAATACCGCTGACGACTGCCAATATGGAGACAGCACACATTCGCGACGCTGTGCTGGGCGAAAAGTTTCACTTCCGAAACGACCCACTACCCCCTCGCCCAACCAGAGGAAATGGAACGTCCGGCACCACAACACCTGCTATGCCATCGAGACCTCCTACACCTACCGGCCCCGTCGAAGACGAACACTCTCTCATGACCATCGATGAGATCATAAACGGGCAATCAGGCGAAGGTTTCCCTGGTCTCATCCCACTTGTAGAGTCTTATCTAAACAGCATGAACGTGGACGTCGAGACCCGCTGCGAACTAGCACGGTATCTGGACTTGATCCGGAAAAGAGCAAGCGGCCAGCTGTGGACAGGTGCGAAGTGGATACGGCATTTCGTACGAGAACACAAAGACTACAAGAAAGACAGTGTTGTGGGCGAAGGCATCAACTATGACTTGCTCAAAGCTGTGGAGGCGATTACAGAGACTGAAGGCAAAGGTGGCATCGGTGAGGAAATGTTCAAAGCTGGACGGATAACGAGACCGAAGGGATCGGCTTGTGGATGAGGAGTTTATTCAATTGGAGATATCAATGGCATTGGGGATGGTCGTGCGTTAGAATCTCACACTGCGATTAGATATCTGTTCTTTAAGACCAGCGTGCATATAATGCTCTTGAGAATTGACTCTGAAGCAGTCTATACTCAAGCCTGTCAAAAATTGTTCGTGCCAGACTAAATAGAGGGAAATCGTTTGAAGCGCATCACAGCGAGGGACCGAGGAGGGACACTTACTTGCATTTGCATACCCGTCCGTGTCCGAAAGGCTGTCGACGAACTGTGCTCGGTGGAGTAACTAATTGGTACTTCGAGCTCCTCTTGTCTATCAACGGTTCAATCTACGTTTCATGACATATGCAGGGTCAAAAGCGCTCATATAATTCTTGCAGTGACCCGAGAATTCGTAGAATATACTCATGCAGGAGGCAATTGATCTACCCGATCCTACCTACATATGGCCTCAACAATCCCATCTCAGGGTTCATGTCCCCGACGCTGCGTATGGAAGCACCGCAAGAATCCACCCTCTTAATTGACAGCGAAGCATGCCCATCAAATTTCCCACATCCATCGCTATCCTCTTTGTGTATTTGACGTTGGCCGTCCCACCACCCATCACGCCTAGCAATCCATTGTTTCTCCTTCCAGAGTCCGACCAGAAATGCAATGTGGTGGGTTGTCCAAACCCGTATCAAGAAGGCGCCCGTTTCTGCCGAAGTTTAAATACTGGCTGTATTTTCTGTGCTCCACATCCGAGATCAATGGCGCCGCTTGTTACTTTTGCTTGTGTTGGGCAATGGACTAGGCCACTGGTAGTGGAGCAGGGAAATGGCACTGCTAATAGGTCGAGGGATGTTTCTACCTTGTTAGATATTTTGAGTAAAGAAGAGGGTTGAAAAGCTCAGGGATTTTCGGTGCTTCGATCACGCAAATACCGTTGGATTCTCCTCTCTCGCTGGGCATCCGCTGTATTCAGTGTAGTCGAGTTGGACAGCTGCAGGGTTATCGTCTCTGTCCCGTTTCCATTCAAGCCCGGCTCGTCTTCTGGATCAGCCCACCACGCTGTATGGCCTAGCCTTCGCATTTGTTGACCTTGCGACGCATACTTGAGAATCCGGCCTGCGATCTCAGCATGGAACGACGGCTCCGTTCTGCTGAAAGCGTCAATCTCAGCTTGTCTGAGAAAGTAAGCCATCTCTGGATCATAGTCGCCCGGGAACGAGGCTGCTTGCGGAGGAGAACTCAGCGTGACTGTGACGAAGGCAGTGTTGTCGGGATACTCTGGAGCGTCTAGATTGGTGGTTGGATCTGTCACATAATCCACAATCCCTTGGATTCCCCTGGTGACAAATCCGCCAACACCTCGAGAGCCGGTGCAGCGATTTGCAAGCCATCCAGCCATTCCTCTGATCTCGTTTGGTATGAGCTCGATTTGATCAATGTCGACAGGGCCGGCAACTTCGACGGAGATGGCTACGCCAGAGAACGAGGTATAATATGGGATGTCGAACAGCCCCGATGGTGTTGAAGGGTCGTTGACTGTATAGACTCTAGGTGTTGTGCCGTAGGGGAGAATTCCACCAGCCCACAATGCAGCAGACCGAGTCATACCGTGACCGTAGCCGGCGCTACAAAAGGCGAAGTCTGGAGCAGTTGGAGGAATGGGGTCAGGGGGAACGTATGAGCTCAGATTGGCCATGGTACATAATTGCTTATAAGCTCAAGCTCTGAGGGCATTTGTATGACTTCGCCCACAACGAGATCGGCAGGAGCAGCGCTTCCGCAGTACCGTTTCTGGAAACGTGTCAAATCTATTTTCCGAAACTTTTTTCGTCGCATCTGGACGATTTAGACGAAATTGCTTTTTGCGCGAGATACATAAGCACGTGGATCATAGCGCTTTTAAGAGCAATAAGGCCAGGGGTGACAAAAGCTGTTGCAATGACAACACAGGCAATTATCTCTTTCCCGTGCCTGCCGTTTTCCTACTACAGACTCATGAGACGCATCTAAGGTAAGCCCTTTCGGCGTATACGTATTTTCCCGCATTTGCAGGACGCAATGTTCGTCCCGGATCGAGTACGTAGCCTCCCTATTCAACAATTGGACGGTAGTTTTCTTGCTCAAGGCTAGGATTCGAAGTTCTATGCTCGAAACATCCGCGACTGCGAATCTGGTCATTATTCCGGGATCTGTTGGTATGTGACTGTTGAAATGCGCGCGCAGCCTTGAAAGAAACTACGCGCAAGAGCATTCAGGCGCTCCAATGCCCACTCAAAGATAATCTTTCTTTCGGCTCGTCCTTGTGTATTGGTTCATATGCCACTCTGTGTCCCCACTTTTGCTTTCGAGCGTTCCACCCCTGATCTCGAATAGCCGCATGGTCATCCGCGGACCAACCTCCGCAAGCTCTACGCTTTGGTATCCTGTCCGTACGAAGACATGATGCCGTACTTCTATGCTGTCCTCAATGTTCTTGAATGTCACCACCCTATTGCCAACTTTCTGATTCGTGGTTGCTGCTTCTCGAGGTGGGAATATGTGTTTCAAGATCTGGACCACACGCTTGCCGAGGGGGCTGTTAAAGTTTTCGAAGACAAGGTGTGGGTAGGATTCGCTGACAGTGCCTTTGCTGGCGTTGGGAAGATCATGGCGTAGGAAGACGTTGTGTAAGGAGAAGGATGCAGTGGGACCATGGGGCAGGTGCGAGACCGTGAGAGCGGTCGGCACACCACGGTGCTCGTGAAGAAGGATCAAGTCTGTCAAGGAGGAGGCATTGGCGCTGGAGACGAGGTTTGGCAGGATGAGGGTTCCTCGGTTGAGACGGATCGACGTAGGTAGAAATAATCTGATCTCTTTTGCAAAAGCAGAGAGCCGAGTTGAAGGCGATCGAGAAGTGGTGACTAGAGGTCGGGGATCTGTAATGCCAGATAGATGGGCGTACTCATCGTCGATGTCATTGTGGGCTTCTGCGCTCTCATCAAATTTATAGTCTTCGCGTAGGGTCTTGTCGTTGGCTATCGCAGGATCTAGAGGCTTGCCAGTTGCCAGAGAGGCTTTGAGCTTCGCTCGTTTCTCTGCTGTCTCTGCTTCACGGAGGGTAAGGGCACGTCGGTGGAGGTAGTCTCGCCGTTGGCGAGCTTGTCTTCTCTGGAATGGTCGTAAGCATTAGATTTGCCGAGTGGCGGAGAATTGGAGAGAGCATACTATCATGACAGTTTATTGAGGATAGCTTTACCCCAGCTTCTCCGCGCTTCGGACTTCATGATGATTGTTGTCGTTCAATGCAGAATTTCGAATGTGGAGAATTTAATGCATCCAGAGCCACCCTCCCACCTTCCCCCCCTTGGCCCCACCAAAATTTGAGCGGCAAGTCGGCGCCTTGCTAAAATCCCTTCCATCACGCCTTCATACTTGTCAACACACATCCCTCTGTTTCCAACAAATCACTTCTTTTCTTTTCTTGTACTGGCGTTTGATGAGAAAGAGCGACTTCTTCCACGAAACTGCTCCCACCGCAGGAAATCTCCCATGGTGCTCTGAACCTCTTAGAACACCCTAGCCTTTTCCTTCGTGTCGATCCTGCAAGGTACCATCTTAGATTACAAGATACCCAGGGTCATGGAGGGTGCTTTCACGCACTTGGGAAACCACTTGATCTCAGACTCAGCGTCTACGATCAATGCTGGCGACGATCTTTCCACCATCGACCCAGATGAGAGTATCTTAGACCGCGAATATGGGAGGGGCAATTTGACAGGAGGGCCCAGGAGGCGTCGACATGACGACGAGGATGAAGGGACTGAGGCATTCGACGACGATGACACGGAGAGTATGGCCAGTATGCCTGTGGATGGCTTGAACGGCAAGCAAGGACTACGACCTGAAGAAGAGAAAGAATTACCACCTCACGCTTGCGCGTAAGTAAATGTACGCTCAGGCAGAGCTAGGATCAAGTTACTAAACGTGGGCATCCCCATGCAGATACTGTGGGATACACAATCCGAGCTCGGTCGTCCGCTGTCTGGCTTGTAGCAAGTGGTTCTGCAGCGCACGAGGAAACACCTCTTCATCCCACATTATCAACCACCTGGTCCGCGCGCGCCACAAGGAGGTCCAGCTACATCCAAGCTCAAGCCTGGGAGACACGGTCCTCGAATGCTACAACTGCGGCACAAAGAACGTGTTCCTCCTCGGATTCATACCTGCCAAGTCGGACACAGTGGTGGTGCTTCTCTGCCGTCAACCATGCGCTTCCATGCCCTCCTCGAAGGACATGAATTGGGATGTCTCGCGCTGGCAACCGCTAATCGAAGACAGGTCTTTCCTAACATGGCTGGTCTCTGCACCCTCGGACCAAGAGCAATTGCGCGCCCGTCATTTGAGCCCTCAAATGATTGCAAAGCTGGAAGAGATGTGGAAAGACAATGCATCTGCAACGATCGAAGACCTAGAGAAAGGTGCTGGTGTTGATGACGAGCCAGCCCCGGTACTGCTGCGCTACGATGATGCCTACCAATACCAGAACGTCTTTGGGCCTTTGGTGAAGATTGAGGCTGACTACGACCGGAAGCTAAAAGAGTCGCAATCACAAGATGGGCTGATCGTTCGCTGGGACTTTGGCTTGAACAACAAGCATCTGGCTAGCTTTGTCTTGCCAAAGCTGGAATTAGGCGACGTCAAGCTTGCCGTTGGAGACGAGATGCGGATCAAATATACTGGAGAGCTACGTCCAGCCTGGGAAGGCGTAGGTTACGTTATTAAGATCCCAAATAACCAGTCAGACGAGGTCACCATTGAGCTCCGTGCCAAGGGTGATCACAAGTCTGTGCCGACTGAATGCACCCACAATTTCAGCGCGGACTACGTATGGAAAGCTACCTCATTCGACCGCATGCAGCTTGCTATGAAGACGTTCGCCGTGGATGAGATGAGCGTGTCAGGATACATCTTCCACCGCTTACTTGGTCATGAAGTCGCGGCAGCGCCCATGAAGACCCAGATGCCCAAGAAGTACAGCGTACCAGGCCTTCCAGAGCTCAACGGCAGTCAGATTAATGCTGTCAAGAGTGTTCTGCAGAAGCCTCTGAGCTTGATCCAAGGACCTCCAGGTACTGGAAAGACCGTCACCTCGGCCACAATCATTTACCACCTTGCTAAAATCAATGGCGGGCAAGTCCTTGTCTGTGCGCCGTCCAACGTTGCTGTGGATCAGCTCTGCGAGCGTATTCACAAGACTGGTCTGAAGACTGTGCGTGTCACAGCCAAGTCTCGCGAGGATGTTGAATCACCCGTCGGTTTTCTTTCCCTCCATGAGCAGGTCCGCATGAACGATAGCAACGTCGAGCTAGTCAAGCTCAATCAGCTTAAGAGCGAGCTCGGTGAACTCTCGAGCCAGGACGAGAAGAAGTTTAAGCAGCTCACTCGTAGTGCTGAGCGAGAGATCTTGACTAACGCAGATGTCATTTGCTGCACTTGTGTTGGAGCCGGCGACCCACGTCTTGGTAGGTTCAAGTTCCGCACTGTCCTGATCGATGAGTCGACTCAATCAGCGGAGCCGGAATGTATGATCCCACTCGTACTCGGCTGCAAGCAAGTCGTACTTGTTGGTGATCACCAGCAGCTTGGTCCCGTCATCATGAACAAGAAGGCAGCGAAAGCTGGCCTCAATCAATCTCTTTTCGAGCGCTTGGTCATCCTCGGCTGTGCCCCTATTCGACTGAACGTGCAGTATCGTATGCACCCCTGCCTCTCCGAGTTCCCGTCCAACATGTTCTACGAGGGGTCTTTGCAGAACGGTGTTACCATGCAGCAGCGTCTGCGTCGTGATGTGGACTTCCCATGGCCAGTCGTTGACTCTCCAATGATGTTCTGGTCTAACCTCGGCAACGAGGAGATCTCTGCTTCTGGGACATCGTACCTCAATCGCACCGAAGCCTCGAATGTTGAAAAGATCATCACTCGCTTCTTCAAAGCTGGTGTGCAGCCTCAGGATATTGGTATCATTACGCCTTACGAGGGTCAACGTAGCTACGTGGTCAGCTCTATGCAGACTAATGGAACATTCAAGAAGGAGAATTACAAGGAGATTGAGGTTGCTTCAGTCGATGCCTTCCAGGGACGAGAAAAGGACTTTATCGTCTTATCCTGTGTGCGCTCTAACGACCACCAAGGCATTGGTTTCTTGAGCGATCCTCGCCGTCTCAACGTTGCTCTTACTCGAGCCAAGTACGGACTGGTGATCCTTGGCAACCCCAAGGTCTTGTCCAAGCACCCGCTCTGGCATTACCTTCTCTTGCATTTCAAAGAGAAGAATTGCTTGGTGGAAGGACCACTCTCGAACTTACAGATCTCTCTCCTGCAGTTCAGCCGCCCCAAGCAGTCCTACCGTGGCCCTCAGCGCTACCAAATGTCTTACAACCGCGCTACTGACTTGAGCAACGGCATGAACAACGGTCGCAACGGTCCTCGCCAGGAATACAACGATGCAGGGTCTCTAGTGGGCTACATTCCAGATGATGTATCATCAGTGCATTCATCGTCTATCGGTGGTGTGGGTGTTCCCTCGGCATACCCACAAATGTTCTCTGGGTTTCAAGATACTTGGCCCACTGTGAACGGACGACGCGCCAATGGCGCCAAAAGCCGAGCTGGTACGGAGAGCATTGCAGGCGAGTCAGTTGCCGCTAGTGAGTCAGACGTCAATGGTCCTGCAAGCACTGTGGACGGCAAAGGCGGAGTCAGCCTCGCTGGTCTCAGCATTAACGATGCGAAGCAGACCAGCCTCAATCAGTCCGATCGTCTCAAGCGCTACGTTGAGGCAAGTGGGCGTCCCACTGATGGAAGTATCTACGCTGGGAGTACCGCCAGTAGCCGTCTTCCTCGTGGGGAGGATGATGATGTGAGGAGCGTCTCCACTGCCTTCGCTAGTCAAGTGGGACTAGGCAACTACGATTGATTTGTGTCTTCTGGATTGGGACATATTTACGGTGGTTACCGATCAAAGCAAATCATATGCAAGGTTCACAACGACAATCCACAAGGCTTGCGATTCATGCAGGCTCCGCAGCACTCAAAGCAGTACTAGCAATGCTCTGGAGACTTCGGGTCTGCAAGAACCTCAACAATCTTCCGCTACCTCTGCGACGCTAATACGCCAACAAGAGAGAAGCAACAGCAATTGGTGCGAACAGGCGAAGCCCAAAAGAAGGAGAAGGATAGGAGGTTTAAAATGCGAACAGCTCCATTGTGAGCGTACAGTCTTTACCCTACACCATGCGATACTTACTGCAGCACGTATTCGGTTCTGGGGGAGGTCAGCACTTGCCCTGCACCACAGCGTGGGATTCAATATTACCCATGGATCCTTCGATCCAGCAGCAATCCGATCTTCTCCGGAGTTCGTGTTCATGCTCTTCTGACAGGCTGCGTTTGCAGCATCTACATTTTCTTGACTAATGTCTGCATCAAGTCGTGGTTGTAGTAGATAATTGTGCAGATTGTGAAACTGAACAACGGTCGTTGCCTCACTTGCGATCCAATGATGGCTACATTTACTCTGCTGCACGATGACTTGCATATGCATCGAGTCTTACTTCGAATCCTTTGTTTCTGCCTTTGCCTTTGGTTGGCGGCCGAGGCTTTACCGTTAGCTTCTCTAGGTACACGTTCATTTATGTCCACTCTCAAGCGGACAAGTCCTACTTGCAGGCTAGTCAGAGGCCTACACAGCTCCACTCCAATTGCCTTCTCTACCCATATCGCAGTACAAGATCCTCTGGCTACGGGTTTTATTACCAGATCGAGAAGTAGCATATGTAAGCAGGGGCACCTTAGACCCGGAGGCCACAAAAACTTCTAGGCATCTCTAGCGGGTAGCACCCGCCCCAAAGTGATTCCCTTTCCAGCCGTCCTCCTATTTTCGCGCCAATCGTTTAGACGCTTAAGCCGATTCAGGAAATGATAGACCCCCCAAAAAGGTCGCCTGACCGGTTTTGTGCAAGTGGGGGGCGTTGTTTTTGTACTAATCAAAAACGGCCACATCTTGCAAACGCCCCCCCCCACCAAAAGAGAGCAGGCTTCAGATCGCTCCTGTCACGTCACCCGCCACTATTTTATTTACTATGTTGTCCTTTGTTTCAGGAGGATCGGTGCCGTCGTGGGCTGAAAATCTGGTTTGGTCATTCCGCAGTTTTGTTATTGCCACTGCCACTCCTTTGTATGGAAGACTTGTATTTGTGGCTGCAATTCCTCTTGTCGCGTGCGCTGGGCTGGTCCTTTATTGCTCCAATACTTCTGTACAAACTATTATCTACAATTTTACAGCTACCCTCGAGGCCATGGCGGTCGCTCCAGTTTCGAAGACGAACGATCCGTCGGGTGACTTTAAAGGCGACATCAAGGTCAACAATAATACGCCGAGTAAAGGAGACTTGGAGAAGGTGGCAGAGCTGCCGGTGCTGGATGTGAATAAGAAATCGCATACGTTTAAGAGCTTGTGGGCTGATGATGAGGATGGGCCGAGGAGGGTGCTGGTGGTTTTTATACGGCATTTCTTCTGCGGTGTATGTCTTCCCTATTCTCCTGTCGTCTTCTCTGTATGTATAACGATCGCTGATACGTCTTTCGTGTGCAGAACTGCCAGGAATACCTCCGCACCCTCTCCTCCTCCCTGACTCCCGAATCGTTATCACAACTCTCCCCACCAACCTCCGTCGTCGTAATAGGCTGCGGCTCACCTGATCTGATACCGATGTACATAAAAGAGACAAATTGTCCCTATCCTATATATGCAGACCCCACGCGCCAGCTATACCACAAACTCGGCATGACGAGGACACTCAACCTCGGCCCAAAGAACCCAGAATATATGCAACGAAGTATGCTGAGTGTGGTGCTGCAAAGCATCGTCCAAGAGTTCAAGTCCGGGAGAAACATGCTGTCAGGTGGCGATTTCAGACAGGTTGGCGGGGAATTCATTTTCGAAAATGGGAAAGTTACATGGTGCCATCGAATGAAGAACACACGCGACCACGCAGAAATACCAGATTTAAGAAAACAGATAGGATTGGATGGCGCATTGCCGCCGAAGCGGGATCGATGGTCGACGGCTGGGTTGGGACAGGGGTTGGGGACAAGATTGAGCGAGCGAAGGCGAAGTTGGGGCGGGTCAAGGAGTCGGAGTAGGAATACGGAAAAGGGAAAGGGGAGTCCAAATAGGAGTATGATGAAGGGGGTTACGGAGGAGGGGACGCAAGAAGATGCGCTGGCGAAGCTGACGCGGAAGACGAACGGCGATGCAAACGGTCATACGAATACGGGTGTGGCGGAGGAGAAGGTTGTAAATGGGGTTGTGGGAGAGGAGAAGGCTGTCAATGGTATGGCCAACGGGGCTGCGAATGGAACTGCCAATGGCCATGTTGTTGCTGCTTGATGCCTTTTTTGGGTTTGAGGTTGGTTTACTTTTGCTTTGGTGCGCGCGAATACCACTGTTGGTTATCTGATGTTGCGTTTGCTTCTTGTACATTCTTAGGATAATGCCTTGTAGATAGTCATATGATTCCTATGGCTGATTGATAGAAGATGCAAGAAAATTATTTGTCTTGCAGGCCGGAAAGCAAGTGAATTTGTATGCCTCATATTGTTCGTTCGCTTGCTGTGAAGTGGAACGCATAGATGGAAAAGCCACACGATTCACCGTCAGATTCGAGACACGAAGATACCCCTACACCTGAACAATCCCACTAATCACCATAGTGTCTTACATCAACCGCCGCTGTGATGATTATTCCACCATGACTTACCCGTGATACACTCACTCATTCAATTATCGATGTACTTTCTACATAACATGTCACAACCCATGAGCCTCACTCGTGCAACTTCTCTAAGTCTAATGGTCGAGTGCGCCGAGGTTTGATTGTATAGGATTCTGATCTCGAGTCAGGGTGGATAGGTATGAAAGTTACTAACCGTCGACGTGATTAGCAAATATGCTGAACAACGGCCTGCAACCGGACTAGACTGAGGACCGCATTGCAGACTAGAGGCCGCTGGAGATCTGGAATTATACCACGCATGTCAACGCTAACACGATCCACAGTCAGAGCGCTTTTGTTGTTGTTCTCGTTTTGTTTCATCGCAAAAGCTTCACCATCCATCAGACCATGGACATAACACTCACCAACAAATTGAAAGTACTCGTCCGGCTCGTCTGAATTATGCTTGCGAAGAAGAACCGGAACAGGGCATCCGTATAGGATATAGATAAGATCCCGTTTCTTAGTCTTTTCGGGACCTAGGCCCAACATACCTCGTTGGGTCTTGATGAGCCTTCTCATCCAGACTGCTTCCTGCACTCTTCGAGCGAAGTTCGCCACGATTGTGCTATTCCCGTAGTGTACCAACGCACTCGTACTGATGTGGCCGCCCTTGACGCTCTGGTTGCGGGCAGTTTTGCAGGCTCGTTGGTGATATGTCGGAGGGTTCAGGCCGTTAGGACCTCTGTGTGCGACTAAAGTACGCCAGAATTGATCAGGGGGCAGTATAGAGTCGTCAGCCCAGTCACCAGCAGCTAGCCATTCGTTGACGATGATACCGTCCGCAGCGTATGGCTTCTTTGTACTGACGAGATCGATGACAAAACCCTCCACGTACGTACTGTGTGCTTTTGCTCCTGTACCAAAGCACCAGCCGGTCGTTGGTCTATCTGGTCGATAGGCCACGGGTGTTACCTTGGTTTCTTTCGATGCACTGTAATCCCTATTGCTAAGGCCTGGTACTCCAACCAGAGTGTCCGCGTTCTTGCGGCCGTAGTTCCTGTCTGGACGAGCGCCAAATGCGGTGTTTTCCGTTGTCACAAGCCATGAGGGTGGCTTTTGGATCTCTGAAATCGCATTCTCGGGTACCCACGGCCTACAGATGATGTCTAGTGACACCTGGCTTTCGATGGTTTGTTTGTTTGTTTGTTTGTTATCCTACACCCCCCAGCACCACAAATGGGCCAGGTTTTAACCGCTAGGCTATGTGGGGTTGGTATCTATAGTATTGCTTGAAGCGTATACAGGGGGCGGGAATCCCCAGCCAGAATCCTATACCCATTCCAAGGCAGTGTTTGTATCCATCGCCGTAACCGTCTGTCATGTATAGAAGAACCCCCAACTCGTTGCCTCCTATACCCTTTGGTATCTTACGTACCAGCCAGTTTTCTTCGTAGAACACGTAGAAACCAGCTTATCCGGATACCTATAACTAATTTGTAACCTCGGTGTTCCTATCTCTTCTTCCGTAACCATTAGGGCCTCGCGTACGAGTGTTTAGTCCAGTAGGCGTTAGGATAGCGAATTAAACGTAGTAGGCTTATACGGGGGTGGAGTAAAAATCGATATTACCGTCTAACGGGGCCGCGCGGAAGTATAATAGTTAACCCTTTCTGCTAGTCTCTCTTGTTTAACACGTCGTCTACCGCCTAAGTAATTCTTACCCTCGGGGAGTAGCGTCGAATATCGATATAAAGGCTATAGGGTTTGAATACCTACTGGGAAACGCGTTTCGTCGCCGTAAACACGAAGGGCGAGTAGTGTGCGAATCCGTCTGGTAGGAGACGTGCTGCCGTTACGCCTCCCAGCCTTCGCCGCGTCGTAGAAGCCGGTACGCTGTATAGGAGGGGAACCAATTCTCCATAGGACCAGTAACCAACGCGGTATCGCATCGTAATAGCCGGCGTGTAGGCCAGGAACCGACGCGACGTGAGATCGTTTGGCTCTGCTGAATACCCTAGAGCACCAGCAGGTTCGTAGCCCCCAGCTCGTACAGCTAAGATCTCGAGGGGGCCTGGCTTTCGATGGTGAATATGAGGATTTCCTTGCAAACCTCGAGGAAGTCTTTGTTCTAGTCGATGAGGATTTCCTTTTTCAGGACTGCATTCTTCAGCTTCCTCTGTACCATAAGTACACGTTCTCTGTCTTTCTTCTCCTTTAATTCTACCGCCAAATCCGTCCCTTGTCCCGATAGATGCGTCCCAGGTTCAATATCGAGATCAATAGTCATTCTCATCCCATCTCGGAAATTCTCGCTCTGTTGTAGTCGTCGCGGGAACGGTTTCATGGTCATTGGTTGCTATCACGGGCGAAGGCGGAGGTCGGTGAGCATTCGGCGTTCCAGTGGGCACTAAAGATGGTGTTTCATTCTGCTTTGCCCGAGACCTGACGTCTTTTGCTAATGCAAGTATAGCATAGATAGTATCGTGCGGTTTCAGGGCCATATATCATGGGTTACTTACCAAAGGAAGATATCTTGAGCACAAAAGTGGCGGAAAAGACGTAAAGCGATCGTCGATGGGTACAGAAGGCTACCCGACTAGAAAACGAGGCAAGTGACTAGCAGTAATAGCGGTACCTACCGTGTTTCTGGTGGTTGGAGGAGGCAAGAAGTCCATCAGGCTGCTGACAGAGAATCAAGTCAACTTTGTTTGGGTACATAGATGCAAAATCTCAAAGTTATAAATTGCCACAGCCGTGTGAAGACTGTGACGGGTCGGATAGAAGATATTCCACGCCGCAAAATTCAACCGACCATCATGCTGAATGTTCCAATAAGGCAGAAGAAGGCGCCAGTGGCGGCTTGGTCGGGAATAGACAATCCCGTTTGTGAGGCATTGCGGCCAATGAGAATCAGAAAATGCCACCGTCATCTTGATTTGTCTTTTACATTAGCAGAAGCTTCTGACATGCGTTCATAGATAACATTGAGGAGCAGCTACGCGTAGACGAATGTAAGAGATCGAGGTGTCGTTGCAAGGCTATCCCGCTATAAATAAAATTCTAGCGGGGGGGGGCTTACCCGCCTGAGATCGGCCCTTTGAGCAGACACGGCCCTTTGAGCAGACAGGATTGTAAGCAGGACTTTTGAGGCCTCATTATCAATCACGATGGCTGGGATTGGAAATGAGACCGTTGCATGATTTACATTAACAGCTGACCTAAACAAATATGTATTTCCGGAAGGTAAAATATGGGAGCAGGATTTGCCAACGATGATGTGACAGGTGTGCTAGCTGTTTAGCTTCTCGGTCCGGCCGAGCAATGTTTGGTAGAACTACGCTTCCATCGCTCCCCTCGTCCTATTAACGCGATCTCGAAGTGGAGTGAGGTCTTTGCCATCGGCTTCGAAGGCCACTCAACTGTGTTGCCGTTGCTTACGCGTTTTATACAGAGCCGTCAGAGGCTAGCCAATTGCTCCTCTTAATGGGCGCCCGTGTCCATAGCCTGCTTGGCTGTGGCTGAGTGATGGTATAGTTCTGTGGATACTAAATCCGCAGACTCACATGAGCTTTTCATTATACCTGAACAACTACAATGAAGCTTCTATGGCTCAACGGTGGCTTCGACCACCTCCGGCTTGACATCGTCGGTTTGTGAGTTGAAGCTACCTCTGCCAATTGCTGCGTCACTAATACTTGCAAGTCTGGCTATCTTAGGAGAAGGCTCCGTCAAGGCAAACGCACAAGTTTCGACTCTATCACTCCTCTCCCTCGTGCCTCGTCTCCTCCCTGCTCCTCAAGCCCTCATACGTACTTCACGCCCCGAGAGCCTCAAATCCGACACCGGCAAGGTCATTGGAGCTCGAAGCGGTGGTATACGCGACCATGTCAATCACATTGCCCATCTACTACACAATCGTGAACCCTTGGCGAATTACGCAGTACGCTGCGAACGTATCACGAAACCAGATAGGGATAAGACAGTGACCGCTAAGACTTTTGGGCCCCTTGCTTTCGTTGAGCTGCTGGGTGCAGCGATGAGCCTAGCTCTCGTGGTTCTCTCCATCATTCGCGATGATGGCTTTGCTCTGTGCACCACAATACTACTTTCGTTCCTCTCGAGCCTGATAGGTCTAAGCAGTCGCTGGTCCCTCGAGCTCATGCAACGCAAAGCTAGTAGGCGCGTACCAAGAGACAATGTCATTATCAAGTATCCAAACGGAGCTTTCCTCATCGTCAAGTGCGATGAGAACATTGCCAGGGAGCTTTACTGGCACCCCGAGGAATGCATATACTACTATGGGGCTACGACCTACCGGATCATTTCGCTGGTCGGAACTCTCACCCTCATGTTCGGCGTTATTTGTCTCGGTAACAGTACACTCTTCCTACAGGTCGGCTTCGCCGCCTCATACATGATTTTGAATGCAGCATATTGGGTTGTGGCTGCCTTACCACAGCAATGGCACTGGGATCTGTCGTGCTACGAGGTCAATAAGGAGATCTTCGAAGGCGAGGAAAAACAGAGCAGCTTTACAATGGCCCTATGGAAAGCCATAGCTATCACTGAGAGTGTTGAGTGGGTGAAGAATGGACAGGTCGCTCCAGTCAGCGAAGCGTGGAAGAATTGGGTGGATATGGCTGGAGATATCGTAGACAGGCAAAAAGAGAGGCGGCAGCTAGCGGCAGCATGTTCAGACGAGGCCGATGATGATGATCGGGGCAGCATAAGGTCACTGCCGCTGTGGGATCCAGAGCAGGCATTGACCGATTTCCTAAACCCAGATGAAATGGGGAAGAATGTGTAGGAGGTTAACTTTTGAGCAAAAGAGAAATCATAGGCGGTTAGCCTACGCGGTGCTATAACGATCCCACGACTTTTTGCTGCATAGCGGCATCTATCAGTATGCTTCTCTCATACCCATCTAGGTCTTACTGATCTCTTTATAATTCACCAATTTAGATCCTCTCACTTAACGTCGTTCTCTCATATATATCAAGACCCTTGCCACGATCATGTCTTGCTTCGCTGATCATTATCGTTCTTAGGACAGATTCCATGGAATTTATCAAGAGCCAGGGCAGGAGCTCGTCGTTGTATATGTGCGGCGGATGACCAAGGAACTCAAGGCGGTGGCTCGCCTCCTCAACCTTATTGCAAACCCATTCAAGAACGTCAAGTGGAACCTCACTCCTTCTCTCACCCTTTCTCATCCTAGACATCCGTATCGTCCCTCCCTAACCCCTCCAACAAAATCATCAAACTGAATACCGATATCATTCCACCATCACGTCACAATGGAGGAGAAGGTCTGAGCACAATACTCGCCAGCTCAGACACCCAACCCTCTGATCCCATCACCAAGCCATCAGACCCCGACCTTAAAATACGAAGCAACGGATTATAAGTCCTTAGACCTCGACATCGAGTCCCAAACCCCAGGCAGAAAGCTTACTCTTCTTTCCAGAACGATCTGCCGACTCCCCCGAGTGAATCACTTCTACATGTTGGCACCCACATCATCCTGCTCATACCCATCGAACTAATATACCAGCTTGCCGGCACGGAACTTTCAAGCCGACGTCTACAGTCGTTCTGGAATTACGTCAATGTTGCGTCTCAAGTCCATTCTCTAGCGTTCATCGTCGCCGTTTGGATCTTCTTCCGGAAGACTAGCGAAAGTTCTGCGATGGCTGAGGTCGGGGTTGCGATGAGGTGCTGTTTGGTACGGGGTCTTTCAGCAGTGAGGCCCGTAAACCCTTCTAGGGCTAGCGACTGGTCAGTGATTTGCGAAATGCACCGTTCTACTGCAGATAATCACCGTCTCAATTACCAGCAATAGCCTCACTCTATGCCTTGCTCTGGCACTCTTGATCCTCACTGCCCTTCAACCCGAGCGTGGAAATCTCGTCGATTTCTGGCTCTTCAAAATCTTACAAGCTGAACTTTGGATGATACCTTATGTAACCCTCGTTCCCTCAAACGACCATTGTCAGTATTGAAACATGGGCGTTCGCTGCCACCTCGTATTTCAGACGATGCACGAGAATACCGAGTCAATTACGGAGAAGGTGATCTTAAGGCCTCAGCTATCAGAAGCCCCACCAATCAGCAACTTATTCCCAGTCTAGCATTTCTGATTGCAAGCTTCTGCATACACTGCACGATCTCGGTATACCATCTCAGCCTAGCAAGTGATCTGGTCTGGCTATCTGCGGATGTGCATTTGACGTCGCTTAGAGTACTTCAGACCTACTTTCTTAAACGACCAGCCCTTCGGAACTAGTGTGTGATTTTAATAGCTTGCATAGCAACTTTTCTTGCTACTCGTACCTCCAGCGTGATGCAGGGGCATTAGGCTTGGTACCAAAGTTGGAGCAAGTTGGAGCTATGATGCACAATGCTTGTTCAACGACCTTCATAGAGATATAGGTAGTAAACGTGGCTATTAGATGTCTGTTAACGTTTTCTTGATTCTCTTCTACTATCTCCCGGCAATAGTTGGGCTATTTAAACCATCCCTAAGACTTATGGAGGAGTGGCTCATCAAGAAACCAAGCCAAGTGATAGAAAAGAGCATCACGAAGATCAGAGACCAAAGATCTCGAGTCAATGGGGAGACATTTGCGAGAATCCCAACGAAAAGGATCTACTATTAGCTCTCATGGATCATCCAAGCTGGTCCAATGGGTACAAATCATCTCGATTACGCTCTTCACATCATAAGTGGCGAACTTCGCCATTAATACCTTTTGGTTTGGCTTCATTATACAAGGGTTTTTCTCAGATCGTAACATTCCACGCTCATCAATCGGTGGCAATGAGGACGCCTTGAAGTTCGGCCAGATCGTTCCCATCCTCGCCTTGAGCTCGCATTCAGAGAAGCAATCGAAGGTATCTACTCTTCATTCTTGAAATGCAGAGAACGCTAACGGAGGAGACAGATCTGTGAACAGAACGTGAAAATAGTATGACAATACAAACAGGTAACACAATGAATAGCCTAAGCAACGATCGTCGGACATCCTCTATCAATCCGGAAGGCACCCAGAGGATTGAGATGACAAAATTGGTCGTAGCCTCACAAGATCTAGAGAGTGATGATGAATCAATACCATTGCCACTCCAGCACGCTGACACTGAGATGGGAAGAAAACCCATAGCCTCTGGGCAAGAGGGTAGGCTGGAGAGGCAGGACTCATACAGGCGGACATCCTTTCCTCCTCCCCTTCCATGCTAGTAACACTAGGCTATGGAGACTCGGTCCAACCATTACATTATGATCGATTGGCCAGTCTATGCCAAATATAGCTGACAAGAAAGCAATATGTGCTCTAATCTACCCCAGGTCTTTCATAGACCCCAAACCTGTCTTAGTCTTGTCAAATTAGTGAGCCACCAATCAGATGATTGTTCATACGATGTTACGAAAGCAGCCACCTGCCACTGTTGAAGTCAACGAGCATGGACACGGACAATATATGCCACAATTTGACAGTCACAGCAGCGCACACCGCCGAGGCAAATGGGGGG